>JAEEGL012240314.1_pt1 | contig 18874 bp, 15 predicted proteins | sample 9134231 | NCBI WGS metagenome assembly JAEEGL01 (sample SAMN16246548, study PRJNA631951) | gut metagenome | biome: gut microbiome; feature: rumen; material: fiber-attached | host: Bos | place: Iran: Karaj | collected 2018-10 | reverse complement strand
CCTTTTCCAATCAAAATAATCCTATCAGTCAACGCTTCTATATCTTGCATATCATGCGTCGTTAGGATTACGGTAGTGCCGGAGCTCTTTATTAATCTTTTTAATGAAATCTCTAACTTGAATTTTGGACACAGCATCTAATCCTATCGTAGGCTCATCTAAAAACAGAATTTGAGGATTATGAAGTAGTGCGGCTGCTATTTCGCATCGCATTCGTTGTCCTAAACTTAATTGTCTCGTTGGAATTTTGATTACCGAACTTAGGTCTAATGCTTTAATAAGCATTGCTCTAGTGGACTCGAATTGGTCCTTTGGAATTTTGTAGATATCTCGTAAGAGATAGAAAGAATCATCGGGTGGTACATCCCACCATAATTGACTGCGTTGCCCGAACACAACGCCAATATTTTTTACGTACTCGGTTCGTTCTTTGTAAGGTATCTTGCCGTTTATTATGCATTTACCGTGATGTTGGAGTAAGTATTCCGCACATTATTTTAATTGTTGTGGACTTACCCGCTCCGTTTGGCCCTATGTAGCCGAACTATTTCGCCCTTTTTAATGTCGAACGAAACATTTTTGATTGCGTGGATTTCTTTGTACTTTCGACGGAAGAATGATTTGAAGACTTCCTTCAAAGTACTTCCACGCTCCGCCACCTTGAAAGTCTTTGAAAGATTTTCAACATGAATGAGCATAAAAATAACACCTCCTAGAATTTTCAATGAAGCAAATCTAAAAAGTGCAACAAACTTGTTCTAAAATAACACAACAAAAATAATTTGTAAAGAACTTTTTTAACTTTTTTCTTTACGTTTTTGTTACAATGGTTCTGGACTTGGGGACGTCCCCAAGTCCAAACACGCTAAAATCTTGATTTTTTAGCTAATTTATGTTAACATATTATTAGCGCAATCCCCTTATAAAATACCTTGGGCAATTGCCCAGAAAGGAGTTGTTCATGGATAGAACAACGACTCGTAACCCCAACACCACCAACCGTGCCTACACCGAGCGTAAGCTTGCTGAGATTAAGGTGATTATCGTGGCTACAAGCATTGTAACCGCTGTATTCGCCGGCATCGGCATCATGGCAAAGGTCGAAGCCATCGCATTCGCGATATTCGCCTTCGCCATCACCGCCTGGGCCTATTACTGGCTTCTGGCTGTCCGTGAGGGTCGCGAAGAAGCCTTCATGACGGCCACCACCCGCAACGTGGTGCGGACCATAAGGTTCGCCATCCGTATGATGGGCGGCGCCATAGTGCTCAGCATCATCGCAATTGGGCTGAGCATGCTGGTAAAGAGCAGCGATGCTTTCGCCGCTTACCCCGCCATCAACGAGGCCGCGGGGTACGTGCTTGCGGAGCTTGAGGAATTCCTTGGCTCCCGCATGCACTAAAAAAGAACCGACCCCAGTGTGTACGCTTGGGGCCGGTTCTTTTTTTGAATTCAAATTAACTAACTATTACATTTGTGGATTGTTATCCATTGGAGCTTGCTCGTAAGAAGCCGGCTCGTTTTGTGTATCAAATTGAGGTGGAACGTTTCCTTGTCCTGCTAATAAATCATCCATTAATTCTTTAAATGAACAAATTTCTTTTGGAAGTATAAATAAAACAGCTACAAACATCAATAAATATACAACAACTACTGATATTATTGCTGCAATCGTACTATCTCCTGCTATAGCACCTGCTCCTACTAGTAAGAAACTTAGCAAGAAAATAACTACTCCCAAATATAATGAATAATAAATCAACATGCATAACCATTGCCAAACATGTCCTTTAAGATGTATTCTTGTCTCTTCTACTAAAGTTTTAGCCTTTTTATTTGGATCTTTGTTGTAAATAATCTCATAATTAATTGAAGAGTATTTTAATCCTATTATTATCCAAATAATAAGACCTATAAACATAATAAGCATTCCACTCAAAGCTAAAATACCCATTCCGGCCTCTAAGCTAGAAAGCTCAGATTCCATATTAGCAGCAGTAAATCCTACTCCTCCAACGCCCATTAGTATTATTCCTACGAAAAATGTGATTATACCTGGAAGACATTTTACAAAAATCCATAACGATGTAAAGATCCACATTTTAAAATTTTGTGCAGCATGTACGAAAAATGATACTGGAGATTCTTTAGAATCATCTCCGTTATATAGGTTAACTACTGTAAAGGTTAATCCTAAAATAGTCCATGTTGTGAAAATGCTTTGAAGACTTTCACCAACTACTGGAATAAAACCAAGGCCAGTCTCACATAAACCAACAAGCAAGAAATAAACAAAAGTATATAATGCCATCTTGCCTATCTTACCTTTTACTCTTTCTAACATGGTCTTTCTAATTTCTGAATTTTTTCTCAATTTTTTCTCCTCCTTTTAAGAAAAAATATCTTATAATTATACAATTTTATATTATTTCAAAAAACGTCCAATAATCAAGCATTAAAGCCAACAATTTATATATTTGTAATTTTTTTGTCACAAAAAAAAGAGGCTTAAAAAAGCCTCTAATTTATTAATTGTTTAATTCTATTTCCGCTTTCATCAATAACATATCCTTCTTCATCAACAAAAGATTCTGTTATTCCATATCCTGTTCTAGGATTTAATGATGAATAAAGTGCATCATAATAAATCAATACACATAGAATTGCAACAATTGAAACAATAACTTTTTTATTAACTTTAGCAAGCATCTCATTTAATCTAGGTGCTACCAAATAAATACAAATGATACCACCTACTCCGAACTCACATAAGCCTTCTAAACAAATTCTTCCGTTTATGTTTAAAAAGTGTCCTGTATAATCCCAATAACTAAGTCCGGTTAATCTTTCCGTAGCCCATGAAAGAAAATACTCTATCACACCACAAATTGCCATAACTAAGAAAAATACTGCTGTAGGATTAAATAACAGCTTTTTAAGTTTTGTCTTAGTAAAAATTAATAAAATTACAACGCCACCAACTCCATAAATAGGAAGCCATGGGCCAACTAAAATTCCTCTATTTACGAATGTATGAGTTTTTAATAATAGTATTGCGACTTCATTGCACCAACCCACAAAAGCGAATATAAAAAACATTAACGCAATATTTGGTATACTATAATTTTGAAGTGCAAATTTAAAATCTTGTGGCCTTGAACCTGGATAATAGTCTTTGTCCTGATCAATGTATAACTTACTATCTATATATTGTCTGTCACCCAAATAATCTTTGTAAAACTCTTCTTTTCTTCTTTCTTTTACTAGTGACTTGTAAAACTCTGCATAGACTCCTTCGATATATGGATTAGCATAAAAGATACCAACTAATCCAAAAGCTATACTTCCTAACAATTTCCATCCTAATAGTGAAACGTCTAGTAAGAAAAGTTTCCACTTATATCCATTCATTAACTTTCTTGAAAGATATATAGCCTTTTTGGAAGATATAGTTGGATTTTCAGCAATTATATATGGAACAAGTCTATATGAATATATCTTTATAAATCCACCTACGATTGTAAAGTTCCAGAAGAACTGATAAATAGTCTTTCTTGCCATTGCCCTACAAACTTTAAAATAGTTTCTCTGAAAAGCAAAGAAGTTTCTTCCTATTCTAGTCTTATGATATTTAGAGTTTTCCATAAAGAATCTAGCATATCCAACTTTTAAAACATTTGCAAAAAACAGTCTATAAAAAACCATTGCTATTAAGCCAAGTACAGCTAGAATTCCTATATTAGCATTATACTTTCCCGCAATAATACTAATAGAAACATCTTCGACGTTATCAAAAATGACGTTTAAATCGTTATTCGCAAAGTATAATATAGGTTTTGCAAATCCGTCTTTTACTTTAAGTCTTTCTACAAGTGTCGGTTCGTTTCTTGCTTCTGGTGTCAATGTGTGAAGATAATTAATAGCAGGATCGCTTAACCCTAATTCAGCTAATTGTTCATATGAAAGATTATACAAGGTATTTAAGTCTATTCCTTGGTCATATAAATCTGAATTAAGTCTATCTATCTGACTATTTGTCATAAAATGACCATTGTCATAGTAGTTTTGTACACACTCAAAGCCTAATATCATAGCACTAATAGTTCCACTATATAAAGAAAGCAAAAATAAGCCAAATAATCCTGTGATTATTGTAGCAAAGTAGTTTGATCTAAGGCTTATTCTTGAATTCTTTTTTAGTCTCTTAAAAACTATCATTCTGCCTCCTTACCTATTCCGAAAAATGCCAATATTTTTTGAAATATTGATATTAGCTTATCCCCAAAAGACATTTCTTCTTTTTCTTTTTCTAAATCAACATTTTTATTTTCAACTACTTCTTTTATTGATTCTGTTTGTATGAAAATTTGAACTTTTTTAGGTGTTTCATTTTTCTCTGATGCAAACGAAACTATTGGCTCATCAGAATCGATTTTAAATATGTTTGTTTTATTATCTAAATCGTCCATATCATTTGTGATGATGTTATATACTTGATTCTTTGCATTTTTAAGTGTACTTCCTTGACTTGCCATTCCCTTTAGATTTACGAGTAAATCTTGAGTACCATCAATTGTTGAAGTTGCGCCTTGATGTAATGTACTTGATGCTTCATTTAAATCATCTTCAAGTACGTCTAGAGCTTTAATTGAAGTATCTTGAATCTCACCAAGAGTTATTTTTAGTTGCTTTATATTTTTTAATACACTTTGTAAGTTCTCTAATTGTTCTATGATTCTTTCATAATCTTTATCTAAATTATCATCTGCTTCATTTGTTATTATATTAATTGTATCATTTATTGCCTTAACTGTGTTATTAATGTTGTCAATTGTATCTGGAACATCTTTTGAATAAGTAGATAATCCTTCAACAACTTCTGCTGTATCCGTTAAACTGACTTGAAGCTTACTTAAGCTCGATGATAAAGAAGACGCTTTTTTACTTGTATCGTCTATTGCGCTTTGAGTATCTGAAAGGTTTTTTGATACTTCTTGCAGACTGGTTCCTATTTTTTGTGCAGTACCAATAACATCCATATAGAACTCTTGGTCTTCCCCACCAGTTTGCATTCTAACAGCCGCTTCTTTTGCCATCGCTTCGGTTGAATTCTTAATTTGATATAGATTCTTAGAAAGCGAATCTGTATCAACTAAAGACGAAGCATCCAATCCATCCAAAACATTTGAAAGACCGCCCACAGCTTTTTTAGTGTTTTCAATTAGTCCTTGCATAGTTTCCAAATCAGATTTTAAATTCTTTGAACGCTTTTTTATCCTTTCTAAATCTTCTTCATTTTTAGATAGTTTTTCGCTTACACCTTTAAGACTCTTATTCAGTTTTTCTTCTAATAAACGAACTTCGCTAAGACGTTTCTCGAGCTCATCTACATCTTTAATAATACTCTCAATGTTCTCGTCAAATAGGTATGAGTCATCACCTAGTCCATTTAATTCGGTCTTTAATTCTTCTATTGTTTCAATTCTTGAAGCATTATTTTTATTAACACCATCTAATCCCTGATTAACGTCTTTTGAGGCCTTAGAAATCTTATCCAAATTCTTAGTAGAGCTATTAACTTGATTTAGAATTACTTCAAGGCTATCATTCATAGCATCTAATGCTGTTCTCAAGTCATCTTTATCTTTAGCAACATCTTGAACTAACTCTAAAATATCTCCTTCAAGTGGGACCATTGCAAATGTAATGCCACCCATTGAAAAATCGTCTGTACCTATTTCTAAACTTAATTCTTTTTCTCTACCAGGTAGTACAATAAATGTTAATGACTTGGTATTACCTACTTGTGCCTCAATTGCTTCTTCAGAAGAAACACTTAAGTATTTTGACATATCAAAAGAAGCCTTAACTTCCATCATGTAATTATTTTGATATACCTCTGGTGCTTCTTTATTTGGAACTACTTTTATAACTACTTTAACAAGTCCACTTTTATGAGGTAATTCTTCTGCAAGTGTTTCGACACCATTAAGATAATAATTAAGCTCAACATTCCAAGGCAACTTCTTTTTTAATTCAAGATTTTCTATTGTGCTTATATATCCAAGCCTTCTATCTCCAGACGTGTTCCATAAGATTTCATCACCTGAAACAATAGGCTTATTATCTCCTGTTATTACTTGAATCTTACTATATTCACCATGGTCTATTATCCTATCTACATTTGCAATCTCATAGTCATTGTAAATATTCATTTTAGTAACAGTACCATAGTAGTCTGTATTAACATACACCGATTCCGTCTTTTTTAAAATCTTATGCTCTTCTGCAAAAGCTGGCATAGTGAACGACAAAAGGATTTCAGTTGTCAGCAATAACGATATGATTCTTTTAAACATCTTACTACTTCTCATTTTTACCACCTTCTTTGATTCCCTTTTTGGCTTTCCACTCTTTATACTTCTTGTGTCTTTCCTTAACGTACTCTCTTGGCTTAATGCCTATTTTTTTCGCTTTAGTTTTTTCGCCTTTTTTATTTTGAGTATTTGTACCATTTTGCTTTTCTATTGTGTCTATTCTTCTAGTTACCAATTTGTCAAATAATACTAAGAATTGTGGTAAAACCGCAATTACTAGAATAACTGATAATAATGCTCCTCTTCCTACTAATTCACCAATATCTGCAACCGCTTTCATGGATGAATTAAACTTAATAATGTAGCCAGCACTAATTAATATAAGTCCAGATGTAAGAATTGATGAAAGCGATTCTTTTATAGCATTCATCGCAGACATCTTTTTGTTATAATGTGTTCTAAATCTCAAATAATTATTAGTCATAAGAATTGCATAATCAATTGTTGCTCCAAGTTCAACTGAGCTTACAATTAAATATCCAACAAATATTAGAGATTCATCCATAAAGTATGGAAGTGCCATATTTATAAAAATACCTGATTCAATGACCATTATTAGTATTATTGGTGTGATTAGTGATCTAAATGTAAATATTAAAATAATTACAATTGCTAGGATTGATACTAAGTTAACTACGTTATAATCAGATTGTATCGACTCTCCCATATCTATAGTTACAGGAATCGTTCCAGTATAGTAATAGTCATCTTCATAGTATTTATGAGTGATGTCTCTAATGGTTTCTAATGATTTAAATGCTAGCTCACTTTCTGAAGAGGTTCTTACAAATACAATTATTCTGGTGTATTTTTCGTTTTGAAACTTGTTATATACGTCTCTATCTATAAAGTCGTATGGCACACCCTCAGGTACTTGATTTGCTAGGGTAAGTACTTTATCTACAACTTCTAAATCTTCAAATTCCTTTACTATCTTCTTTTCGGTATAGTAATCTTTATTAGGCACAATTAACATTATTGGATTACTTCTACCAAATTTTTCGGTGATTGCGTGCTCGTCAATATATCCCTTAGTGCCTGGGCCTGCGCCAAATGCGTTGGTGCCATACAAGAAATCGTTGTTTCTTTGAGCCACGTAAGAAGGGATTATAATAAATAATGAAAGCGCAATAAGTAATGGTCCAATCTTAAGCATCAATCTTGAGAACTTATCAAATGATGGTAACAACTTTTTGTGCTTTGTTTTTTCGATTCTTTTATTAAATGTTAGGATTAGATATGGCATTAAAAAGATAACGCAAAATAAGCTAAAGACAATTCCTTTAGCAAATACTAGGCCTATATCTTTTCCTATTCCAAAGTTCATAAATGCAAGAGCTACGAAACCAGCAATTGTAGTAAGTGAGCTAGAGAAAATTGAAAGGCTTGCGTGCTTTACGGCCTTTTTCATAGCTTCTTCTTCACTATCGCTCTTTTTCTTTTCTTGCTCAAACTGGTGTAGCATAAATACCGAGTAGTCCATTGATACTGCAAACTGAAGTGCTGCAGAAATACTAAATGTAACAAATGAAACACTCTCAAAAATAATATTCGTTCCAAGATTTAATAAAATTGAAACGCCAATTACAATTGTGAACACTATGCTAGAAAAATACGAGTCTGTTGTAATTATCAAAATTACAATTGTAAGCGGAATTAGAAATAGCATTATTCTAATCATTTCGCTTTGAAGGCTGTCTCTTGAAGCCTTATTGTCTATAGCAGAACCAGCTATATTGGAGTTCTTTGGTAGAATTTCTTGAATTTTTGATACAGCATTATAAGTCTTATCTGAATAATCGTCATCATCGAACATTACATCAAATAAGCTACTTCCGTCTTTATAATACTTAGATATTTCTTCTTCATCTAAGAAAGACTCTGGTTGATAAACGTCTATATCATCACTTATCCAAAGCACTCTATACACGCCATCTACTTTTTCAATTTTGTCTTTGTACGCTTTGGCTTCTGGCAATGTGATATCATTAATCATGACTCTACACATCGATTGCATTCCAAACTCTTCTTTAGCCAAGTTTAATGCAACCTTTGATGGCATATCCTCTGGCACATACTTTGCTAAGTCATAATTAATCATAGAGTTTGCCATACCAATAATTGACAAAACAATCAATATAACAAAAAGTATTCCAATACGTTTTCTGTGTTTAACTATCCCTTCACAAAACTTTTCTAACATTACTACTCGTCTTCCTTTATTTCCATTGTGGAGTTGTCCACTTCTAAAGATTTCCCATTTTTAGTCTCTAGTAAAAACTTTTTTTCTTTCATCTTTAGCATATCTTCGTCGATTTGAGCGTCTTTTCTTTTGCCTTGTTCTTCGTAATCGTCTAAAAAATGATGAAATTCATTTCCACGTCTATAAGAAATAATGGTGTCCAAATTAACATTTTCAACACTTCTAAAAATGTTTATATCTACTTTAGGGTTTATTTTTCTTAAGTTTGCAATTAAATCCTTAACTTCTTTACGTTTTGACTCTCCTTCTTTGTTGTTAGTCCTTGTATATTCTTCGGTAAACTTACATGCACATTGCAAAAACTCTAACTCGTTTTTATTTTTCCATGCAATTACGTCCGCTTCATTTACAAAATACATTGGACGAATTAATTCCATTCCTTTATGAAATGTTGAATGAAGCTTTGGCATCATAGTTTGAACTTGAGAGCCATATAACATTCCCATAACAATGGTCTCTATGACATCATCAAAGTGGTGGCCTAATGCTATTTTGTTACATCCTAGTTCTCTAGCCTTGTTATATAAATAGCCTCTTCTCATTCTAGCGCAGATATAGCATGGATTATTGTCTATCCTTGTAACAACATTAAAAATGTTAGTTTCAAATATTTGAATTGGCACATTTAAAAGTTTGGCATTTTCTTCAATCTTTTTTCTATTTGCATCAGCATAACCAGGATCCATACACAAATAAACTACTTCAAAGTTGTCGTTTCCGTGTCTTTTTAGTTCTTGGAAACATTTGGCCATGAGCATAGAGTCTTTACCTCCAGAAATGCAAACCGCAATTTTGTCTCCATCTTCGATTAACTTGTATTCATTTATTGCTTGAATAAATCTACTCCAAATCGTTTTTCTGTAAGTAGTAATAATGCTTTTTTCAACTTCTTGATATTTTTCAAGCTTTCTTTTCTTTTTTTCTTCTTCCAACTATGCTCACCTCCTTCAATATAAAATGGCGACCTGAAGGTCGCCTACATAACTTATTCTTCACTTTTTAAAGAATCATCTGAACCTTCTACTTTTTCGTTTTTGCTATCTCTATGTTTAATTAAAGCGATAATTGTAGTTATTATCATAAATATTTCAAATCCTATTGCTACATAAGAACCATATATCATTGCATAAATGAGCCACAATATAGCAATCAAAATTCCTGCCAATCTAATTTCGTTTTCTTTGTTAGACAGAAATGCAACATAGCTAACTACTGATGCTAAAAACGGAAATAATGAAAAGAAATTATCATAAGTGTAATAAGTAATAAGTGATAATCCTACAATAGCCCAAAATAATATAATATCTCTTCTATGTATTTCTTTTTTATTCATTAAATACATTCCTATTAGTACAGCTATGGTTATCAGGCTACATAGAGAACCTGTAAAACCAGAAAGGAAATAGAAATGCATGGCTAAAATAACATTCGCTGCTATTTGCCAAAGCATTATTTGAAATTTGGTTTTTTGGTAATAACTTGAAGCCATAACTATGTAGCCTGCTCCTCCTATTACCTGTGTTAAAACTTGCGCAAGAATACTCATTTGTCACCTCTATTTATAAATCCATTAATGTGCTAACATGCACAGTAGAAAAATCGCTGTTTTCCATTATAATAGTAAGAACGTCAGCTGTGTCGTCTATCATAACTAATTGCTCATCTTTAAGCTCAGGGTACTCACTCTTTATTTGGTGTAGCACATCTAGCTTTTCTTTATTACTATAAACTCCAAAAACATGGTCTTTAGGAATTCCATAGTTGTTAAAAGCATAATTTTTCTTATCTTCTAATTCTTTCTCGTTCCATACCCTCGTAATTGAGTAAATACGGCTCATATCTTTATCTTTTAGATAGTTTTGCATCTTTTTGATTACACACTCTTCAGTATATAAAGTGTCAGCATTGTCGTAAGATGCAGCCCATTCCTCGTCTGTCTCACCAAAATGTGTGTGGTCCCCCCACTCCATAAGGGCTAAAACGCCATCTATATCAAAAACTAAAACACTATTTTTGTCATTTAATAGTTCTTTTGCCTTATTCATCTTTTTACCCCCTAATGTCCTTAGTGCAACAGATATTGTAACACAAAAACACGCGATTTACAACGAAATCGCGTGTTTTTAATAACCGACGTAACTACCGTCAATGGGGGAAGCAACGAGGCCTAGTTATATAGCCTAAGTCATCAGCATGAGCCTTAAAGAATTCGCGAAGCTTTTCGACCTTTTCCGGCTCATCAACGTAAGCCTTACGTTTCTTTGAGAAGACTTCGCAGCCTCTTTCCTCGCCCTTGTATCTAGGAATTATCTGAACGTGAAGATGGTTTTTCCTTCCATCACACATCATGCAAGGATACTCGCATTCAGTGCCGTACACTTCCTTGATGCCAAGCATAGAAAGAGCAACGAAATCACTCAACGCATGGCGCAAGTTCCTGGGTGCTTCATAGTAGTACTGATAGTGCGCCTTGGTGCTTATCGACAAGTGTCCAGGATCTCTAGGATTGCCCACTAAGAAGACTTCAAAAAAGGCATCCTCGAAAACAGTCTTGTCCGTGTTATCACCATAGAGTGCAAAGTTATGGGCCTTGTCCCAACAAGTAGGACAAATCCAGGAGTCTGTCAACTCCCTATTTTTTACCAGTCCCCTGTTAACGAGCTCAACCAGCTCTTCGTCTTGAAGGTCCCGAAGATCAGCCTTGTTTTCCAAAAGCATCTCGTCGATTTCATCTCGTGAGCACTCTATAAGCTTCTCCATGAGCTTTGTCATATCGACGTACCTCCATTTATATTAATAAAATACGGAGATATATTACTATATCTCCGTAAAAAAGTCAAGAATTATGTAAATTACTGAATTGGTTTTTGTTTTAGTCTTAGGTAGCCATACTCTTCCCATTGGTTGTAGTCAAGATTTAGTCTAAATACTAGTCTTGGCTTCTCACCCGCTCTGTTTTTATCTACTACGCAAGCATAATATCTGGTATTGAAAACTTCTGGTTTTTCAAAATCTCTGAAATTATCTTTGTTACTATCATCAACATCTAGTTCATCACTAACTTCATACTCATCAAAAGTAGATTTATTAATTTCTTTAATAAGACAAAGTGTATCTAAAACCTCTTTAACAGTTCTTGAAGTAGCGATATCGTTAATGTTCATACTAAGAGGTGGAGTTGTACTTTCAGCAAGCTGTAGTGTTGAACCAATGAAAACTTCAAACTTTTGAGCAATTGTAGAAAGAACTGTTGCAGTCTTTTTGATTTCTTCAACGTTACCAATGTTATCGATATCGGTTTTTAATGTATCGTAGAAGAAATACTCTATGCCCTCTTTATAATAATAGTCCATGATGATATCTCTTAATTCGTTATTGGTATGGTCTGATGTATAAACTAAGAAAATTGAATTATCTAATTGTGTTTCAACCCAGTTAGTAGCAATAACAGTGCTTCTGTATTCTTGTGAAACTTCATCAAGACGTTTATTAAAGTCTTCTCTAGATTCGCCTTCTCTTTGAAGTATAAATCCATCTTTATCAAGTTCAACTTGATCTTTTTTATCGTCATCTACTCTAAACTTAAGTGCTAATAACTCAGCTTCTTTTTTGTGAAGCTTTTGGCCATGAAGTTCTTGAATTTCAGGTGTATTTACAATAGTTGTAATTAAACAAAGCTTCATTTTATCTTCGGTCATTTCGTTTGAAATTAGAAGAACTTTTTTGTGTTCAATAAATGCTATATGACAAATAATTGAAACTATAAAACGTGATTTACCTGAGTTAGAAGGCATTGCAAAAGCAGCCGTTTCACCTTTTCTAAGACCTTTAAAAGTTTTGGTAAGAATTGGATATGGTAGTGAGATACCTGTGGTTAAGTTATTTTGACCACTTAATAAAAACTTGGTAACGTATTCAACCATAACAGATTCTTTGATACTACTTAAAAAATCTAGGTTGTTAATTCTGCTTTCAATTTCTTCAATCGTCATTTGCTCATAACGAGCATATTTTCTGATTTGAACAATCTTTTTTTGAATAAGCTCGGTTGGAGCAACTAAATATGCTTTTTTAAGCATAAATAATTTTTTAATTTTTGGATAAACCACTTCGATATCTGCATTTATTTGAGTAGCAAATTTTTTGCAAGTTTCGATGTTTTTTGGTGTGTCATCAGTAACTTTTGGGAAAGAAAATGGTGCTTTAACATGTTCTTTAACGTAAGCTTGACCTTCCCTAAAGATAACCAATTTATATATATCTAATAAATTTGGAACGCTGAAACAGCATTCATGATTTTCTAAATAAAATCTAGAAATACCTTTTGGATTTAGGTGTAACAAACCACAATAAGCAACCTCAAGTTCTTTATCTACAAGTTCTGGTGGATATTGTGGAATTACTTCTGGTTTAGCCATATCATTCTCCTCTTTCGTACATTAATAATTTTTCACCTATTATTTTATCATATTATTTTATTTTCAACACTTTTTTTAAAACAAAATCTCTAATTGTAATCCAAATTCTTGCACATAGATATGTACTTACTAAAACCATTAGTATAATGACAAACATGTTTTGTTCTGGAAAAACGTTGTAATAAATTTTGTCAAAAATGCTCGAGAATAAATACATATCAAATGAGCAAATTGCAATTTGCGAAATGATTGTTGAGATAACTGGTATTTTCTTTTGGATATCGTAAAACATTAAGAAAACTGAAACTGCAACAAAACCATTTGTAATTGTTCCAAAGCCTTTAAATGTGTCCCAAGCATATTCCATCGTTGGTTTTGAAGCAAAATAGCAAATTGCAGTTTGAATTGCTACCGAAACAATCACTAGCAAAATTCGAATAATGATATTTAAGTTTGGCTTAATATCTTTTATTAATTTTCCAATAAAGAAAAATGTAAGCGGATAAACAGCCTTCCAAAAGTCTGGAAGAACGTCAAGCCATCCTTCTAATCCTGCTTCTTTTAGCCATTCAAAATTAATTCCCTCTAATGATTTTGGAATTAGTGTTAAGAAGCAAAGTGTAGCAACTAGTATCCATTTTTCTTTGTTATTTTTTAATCCATTCCATAAAACATTCAAAAATGGAATCAATAGGAATAGTCCTATATACATTTCTAAATACCAAGCATAAGAGTTTTCGGTATAGTTTAAAAGCTTGACCGCCTCTACTCCCCAATTGATTAGTTTTATTTTTTCAAAATCAAAATACAAACCGTTCTCACCCAAGAAAACAGCATGTGTTCCAAAAAGTTCTAATAAACTAATAAAAACATATGAAACCAAAAGTGGAATTAAACCTTTATAATATTTAAAGCTAATCTCTTTTTTATCATTTAAATAACCTGTTAGCATTATAAAGATTGGAACACACGCTAGTACCAAAAATCTAAGTGCCAAAAACATGGTCCACTCATTTGTGCAAACATTTACACTTAGTACCTTTTTATATGAAAATGCATGCGTTATAAAAACAAATAAGATCGCAAGCATTCTTAATATATCTAATCCCATTTGTCTTTCTTTTTTTATGGGCTTTTCCTTTTCCGTTATTTTTAGTTTTTCTGCCACTTATAACTCGCTCCTTTTTCTTGCATTTACTCATAAATAATACCGCTTTTTAGCCTATTTTTCAATTTTTGTATTGATTTTGCATTGCTTTTATGTTAATCTCTCGGTCGTAACCCGTCACAATTTTTTCCTAAGACCTAAAAAAGCCTGTACCTACTATTAAAGGAGGACACACTATGATTATGAAGCAGCAAATTGGTGACACAAAATGGGATAAACTTATATCCTATATGCAACAGCTTTACTGGGTAAGAGAAAGTAAGAGCATCGTTGACTCAAAACTAAAGGAGTATAACCTTCAGGTTGCAACCAACGGCGAAGAGGAAGAAGTCTACTATGGCGTTAATATTCAGCCTGAAGTACGTGAATTCATGCTCGCCATTTGGAAGCAAAGTGGAGACCATTCTAAATATGAGTGGACTGTAACCTTGAGACCCATCGACAACATTAGAAAAAATCATGAAGGTCAGACCATTAAAACACCTAGCTCCTGGGCCGGCAAGCGCAGATTTGTACTTCCTGATTTGCCAGAAGAGAAGCGAGGCATACAACTCCCTGACCCGCCCGAATTTCGTAAAAAGGGAAATCGAAGAAATTTTCCCAAATAAAGCTCACATAATAGCAAACACCCCCGTGATTTTCACGGGGGTGTTATTATTTAATAGTTTTTCATCCAATTCGATGCACCATAGAGTACTCTTTCAATAATTACATTTCTATTACTATCATCTACTAAATAAAAAACTATATAATTCTTTACAAATGCTTTTCTCCTTGTCAGGTCTTTAGGTACTTTTCCTTTTGTTTGAGCATTTCTATTTGGTAATTCACAAAGTGATTCTATCTCTTTTATGAATAACTCTTTATATTCTTTGGCTACTTTAGGCTCCATTAAGTTAATTGAAACATAATTAACAATTTTCTTAATATCTTGCTTAGCCTTATTAGTAAACACAATTGTATATTTATTCAAATCCATGCACCTCATTTCTAAAGTGCCTGGTCAAGTTCAGCTTTAACTTCTTCGATTGAAGAAACATTACCATTTTTAATGTCTTCGTCTGCTTCTTCTAACATTTTTTCCAATTCTTTTTCATCTTTTGGCATTAATTCTTTAGGAGCACTATTAATAGCAGAGTTATGCTTTAACTCTGCAACGTACGCTCTAATCTTTTTTATCATTTCATCTGACAAACCATTCGTTTCAGCCATTAATAGTTTTTGCTGCTCATTCACAAAAATCACCCCTTTCGGACCTTTTCTTGTGTCATTATAGCATATTTTCATAGATTATACCTCCTTTTTCATGAAATTGGCTCAAAATGCAACTATCAAATCATATAGTCAACTTTAGGCATACTTTTCATTAATAAGCTATCAACTATCAATAACTGGAATTATTATAGAAAAAAAAAGAAATGAATAGATTATTTGAGACCTCATGAACAAAAAAATTGAATAAAAGAAATGCACTTTTGATTTCTTAACCACATTTTAAGAGTGACGTTTCAAATAATCAATACATGAATTGAAAAATGGTAAAGGATGCAAAAAAATGGTAAAAGCACCTGGAATCAATAAAAGATTCAAGGTGCTTTTATTATAGCATTTTCGTCGTTTTGACGACAATTAATCACCGCTACGCTATTACATTAAGTTTAACTTTAATCATCTCTCCATTGATATCAAGCTCTGTTGCATCTTTCTTTTCTGCCATCTCTAACTTATCTGTTAATGTTTCATCACAGATTTGAGCTTTGTTCTTTTCAATGATTTCTGCTAACTTATCGTTTCCTGAATAGTACATTTCAATATGATTTTGAACTTCGAATCCAGAATCTTTTCTTAGGTTTTGAATCTTGGAAATGTACTCTCTTACAAAACCTTCTTCAATTAAGCTATCGTTTAATTCAACATCAAGAACTACTGTCAAATCGCCTTCTTGTGCAGATACGTATTTTTCAGACTTTGTAGCTTCGATTAACATATCTTCTTCTAATAATTCATAAGTTGTGCCATCTAATTCGATAACAACTTTGTTACTTGCTTTTAGTTCAGCAACAAACTTAGTTCCATCTGTTTCATTTAAATATGTTCTTAATTTTTGTAAGTCTTTTCCAAATTTTGGTCCGCAAGTCTTTAGATTTGGTTTTACATTATATGATACAAATTTGCTTGCATCTTCAGTAAATTCAACGTCTTTAACGTTTAATTCTTCTTTAATAATGTAATAATATCCTTCATCTAAATGTCTCTTTGTTCCAACATATGCTTTAGATAAAACTTGTCTATTCTTCATATTAGACACATTTCTACATGTTCTTCCAAGTGTAACGATATCTAATACTAAGTCCATATTTTGCTCTAATTTTGCATCAATATAATCTTCATGAACTTCTGGGAAGTCGCAAAGATGAATGCTTTCAGGAGCATTTTTATCTAAGCCAACAACTAAGTTTTGATAAATTTGTTCTGTCATGAAAGGTACGAATGGTGCACAAACTTTAGCAAGTGTGATTAATGTTGTATATAAAGTCATATATGCATTAATCTTATCTTGTTCCATTCCTTTAGCCCAGAATCTATCTCTTGAACGTCTTACATACCAGTTAGAAAGCTCATCTGTGAAGTCTTGGATTGCTCTAGCTGATTCTGTAATCTTAAATTCAAGCATATTGCTATCTACGTATTTTACTAAACTGTTTAACTTAGATAATACCCATTTATCCATTTGAGAAAGCTTGTCATATTCTAGCTTATATTCATTTGGATTGAAGTTATCAATATCTGCATATAATACGTAGAATGCATATGTGTTCCAGAATGTTCCAATGAATTTTCTTTGATATTCAGAAACTGCATCATCATAGAATCTGGTTGGAAGCCATGGTGATGAAGAAGCTGCAAAATACCAACGAACAGCATCAGCACCTTGTTTATCTAATACTGACCAAGGATCTACAACATTACCTTTATGCTTACTCATCTTTAAGCCATCTTTATCTTGAACGTGACCTAAAACTAAGCAGTTTTCAAATGGTGATTTATCAAATAGCAATGTTGAAATTGCCATAAGTGTGTAGAACCATCCTCTTGTTTGGTCGATAGCTTCTGAAATAAATTGAGCTGGGAAGTGTTTTTCAAATAGCTCTTTATTTTCAAATGGGTAGTGATATTGTGCAAATGGCATTGAACCTGAGTCAAACCAACAGTCGATAACGTATGGAACTCTGTTCATCTCTTTTCCACATTTTTCACACTTGATGTGAATCTCATCAATATATGGTTTATGAAGTTCGATATCATCTGGAACATTTTCTCCAAGTTTTTTAAGTTCTTCAATTGAACCAATTACATGGTGATGACCACATTCGCACTCCCAAACTGGAAGTGGTGTGCCCCAATATCTAGAACGAGATAAGCCCCAGTCGATAACGTTTTCAAGGAAGTTACCAAATCTTCCTTCTTTGATGTTATCTGGCATCCAGTTAACTGTATTATTGTTTTTAACTAATCTATCACGAAGAGCAGACATCTTGATAAACCATGTGTCGATTGCATAGTATAGAAGTGGTGTGTCACATCTCCAGCAGAATGGATATGAGTGTTCAAATGGAATTGCTTCAAATAATAATCCTCTATCCTCTAAGTCTTTTAATACTAATTTATCGGCATCTTTAACAAATGTACCAGCCCACTTACCTGTCTCTTTTGTGAAGTTACCTTGCTCATCAACTAATTGAATGAATGGTAAATCATTTTCTCTACCAACTCTAGCGTCGTCTTCACCAAAAGCAGGAGCTATATGAACGATACCAGTACCATCTGTAAGTGTTACGTAGTTATCTGCTACAACATACCATGCTCTACCTTCAACTGTATCTTTAACAAAATCATATAGAGGTTCATAATCTGTTTGGCAAAGTTCGGTACCTGTACATTTTCTTAAAACTTCAAATTCTTCTTTTAATACAGAAGATGCTAAAGCTTCAGCTAAGATGTATTTTGTGCCATCCTTCATTTTAACTACAGCATACATTTCGTTTGGATTTACGCAAAGTGCTGTATTTGAAGGAAGTGTCCAAGGTGTAGTTGTCCATGCTAAGATGTAAGTGTTTTCTTCGTTTTTAACTTTGAATTTTGCGATACATGAAGTCTCTTTAACATCCTTATATCCTTGTGCAACTTCGTGGCTTGATAGTGAAGTTCCGCAACGTGGACAATATGGAACAACTTTATGTCCTTTATATAATAATCCTTTGTCATTGATTGTTTTTAATGCCCACCAAACAGACTCGATATAGTTGTTTTCGTAGGTAACATATGGATCATCCATATCTGCCCAGAAACCAACTCTATCTGACATTTCTTCCCATTCGTGTTTATATTTCCAAACACTTTCTTTACACTTTTTGATAAATGGTTCAACGCCATATTCTTCAATTTGTGGCTTACCATTGATGCCTAACATTTTTTCAACTTCAAGCTCAACAGGTAGACCATGAGTATCCCAACCTGCTTTTCTAGGTACTTCATAGCCTTTCATTGTAAAGAATCTTGGAACGACATCTTTAAACACACGAGTTTCGATGTGGCCTATGTGTGGCTTTCCATTTGCTGTTGGAGGTCCATCATAAAACATAAATGT
>JAEEGL017337804.1_pt1 | contig 18875 bp, 24 predicted proteins | sample 9134231 | NCBI WGS metagenome assembly JAEEGL01 (sample SAMN16246548, study PRJNA631951) | gut metagenome | biome: gut microbiome; feature: rumen; material: fiber-attached | host: Bos | place: Iran: Karaj | collected 2018-10 | reverse complement strand
GTGCATTATAAATCTCTGGATTAATCGGGAGATATTTTTTGCACATCACCTCGTAAGAAAGTATTTTCCCATTTGCCACTTGATGTTCTCTGTGTTCCACCTGACGATAACGCCTTTTCCTATAAAACTCACCTGATGGCAGTGAAGCATCAAGCAAAACTGAACCATGTTCTCTAATAATCATATCTTCCAAATAATCTAGCAGAGCAGTTCCTATTCCTTGTCCTTGATACTTCGGCAATACAAATAAACGGCATAATTGATTATCATCCACAGTCGCCGTTCCCACCGGTATATTTTCACGGTATGCAACATAAGTTTTTTTTGCCAAAACATCTTTTTTTATACTTTCTGAATTATGTAATTCCAAAAAGAAAGTCACAACTTCTTCAGAATAGTATTTTGGATATATTTCTTTGATAGTTATCGCAACGATTTCTTCAATCATTGGAACCTCTTCTATCTCTGCTTTCATAATTTTGAATTCACACATTATTGATTAACCTCCCCAAATTCCGATTTATAAAAAACTAATCAATCCCAACATGCTCAAAACCAATGGAATCATCATCCACATTAATCAAAAGGTAAGAAGCGCCTTCCAAGCCGGTAGCAGAAACGGAAACTACGTTTCCCTTCACAAAATTCTGATGAGAATGACCAATCACACAGAGATCATATTGTTTGACCTCTTCGCTTTTGCATGCTTCATCAAACGCCCCTGTTTTTAAACTTGACAATGGCAAGAATGGATATGCCTCATCAACGTCCCAAAATAAGAAATGTGAAAAGCGAATGATAAGACCATTGTATTCTTTTTCATAGAACAACGGCATCTGGCTAATGAACTGCATTTGTTCCTCTGTAAGTTTTTCCCTTATTCCGTCATAATAGTCTCTCAAATATTCTACATCAGGATCAATATCCACTCCATGCTCCGCATAGAGTTCACAATTTCCTTTTATACAAAGTGCTCCGCTGTCCTTTAATAATTCCAGGCATTCTATCTCTTCGTTTCCACGCTGAAAAATATCTCCCAAGAATACTGTCATATCTACATTTTGTTCCTTGATTTGTTTAAGTACTGCATTTAATGCTTTCAGATTTCCGTGAACATCTGAAAATACCGCTATTTTCATCGTCAATTCCTCCTATAAGTTTAGCTGCATAAAAAATCCAGAACTGCCTGATTAAACTCCTCCGGATGCTTGGCTGCTATAAAGTGATCCCCCTTGAGAAATACAAGTTCTGAATTCGGAATACTTGAAGCAATCAGTCTTGTGTGTTCTTCCTTTATCATATCCTTTGTACCAGCAATAACTAAAGTTTTTGCCTTTATTTTTGCAAGTTCTTCCGGTTCCACGTTTGGATCGTTTACCATCAAGCCTAACATTTCCGCTTTCAATCTTGCGGAATCACTTTTTTCGGAAAATCTCTTTGCAAACTTATAACCTATTTCAATTGGAATCTGTACGGAACATCTTACTCCATTTGGATTCAAATTTGCCCCATTCAAAATCAGACGATTTACTTTATCCGGGTAACAAATGGCAAAGACTATAGCAATATTCCCGCCATCCGAAAAGCCAAGCAAATGTGCCCTCTCAATCTGTTGTTGTTCCATGAAACAGAACAGGTCGTCTGCAAACTGCCGTATGGTGAATGTTTTATCGCCTCTCGGTGTTTTCCCGTGCCCTCTGGTATCGATTGCATAAACATGATACTGTTTTGAAAGCACATCAATCTGCCCCTGAAAATATTCGCTATTCTCTCCGTTTCCATGAAGCAGAATGATTGGTTCTCCCTTACCTTTTTCTATAAAAAAATGTTTGATGTCCATCATATTCCTTTCATTTTATACATCTTTTCATTACAGTTCTTTCATCATTTGGTCAAAAACATTATGCTCTCTATTCTTTTTTGCCATATCAATCCCCCAATAACTAGAGGATTTCGAGAAACACGGGGGAACTATCTCCCCCTGTGCTTCTTCTTTTTCTTTTGCTGCTTTAGTTCAAACAATCTCTGCTTTTTAGCCTCTTTCTTTTGTCGATGATTTGCTTTCGAAATTTGTTTGTTCTGTTCCTGTTGCAACTTTAATGCCATCTGGGATTTCGTCCCCATCGGAGTCTCCTGCATTTGTTTTTTAGCATCCCGTTTTAAACGTTTCGGATTCTTTTTTTCATCCTTCACAACAGTTTCAACAGCCGGACTAAAATGTAATTGATAATAGTGTCTTGTGATAAACTTGTTAATTTCATAATCTTTGGGTTCTGCACCAAAAGTTATCTTTACCACAAATAATTTGCCGTTTTCAATTCTCTCGAAAACACCAACCCAAAACGGATTTTCAAAAAACACTATTAACTTAATACTTTCTTTGTCCACAATCATCCCTCCTTTGAAGTGTCATAAATTACAAAGAATGGACAACCCGGAGGGGCAGGTTACTTACCCTGTTTTCACAGGACGGCCGGGCTACCTACCGGCTCTAGCACATTTTACAATGCACATTGCGTTTTTATCTTTGCTTTCCGATTAGAAAATTTGTCCCGGAAGTTTTAATTTTTCCTTTGGTGGGAAACCTTTGTCAAATTCGTCAACCTCATCGTCTGGAACATAATAAATTTCCGGTGTCTGATAAACACCGGTGATTCCATCAAGATATCCCGGAATCAGTTCCTTGCATAGAAAGAATGATGAATCCGCATCATCCGGCAAATCATGATATCTGATTCCAAATTTGCTGGAATAGTCCAATCCACTTTTACCGTAGAAATCAATATTGCCTTCAAACAAGACCGCACCAAACCCAAGTTCAGTAGCTTTTTCCAAAGAGTAATCCAATAGCATTTTCCCATAGCCCTTACGTTTCAGTTCCGGCGTAATGCATATTGGCCCCATTGTTAACACAGGGATTTCTCTTCCGTCATCCGCTTTAATGATTGTCTTTGCAAACACATTTTGCCCGATGATTTCACCATCTTTTTCCATGACAAAATTCAATTCCTTAATACAGACATCATCGTCTCTGAGAACATGCATCAGGTAATGCTCTTTGCACCCTGGGCAATACACATTCCAAAATGATTCTCTGATAAGATTTTCTACTTCTCTGTGGTCTTCTCTTTTTTCTAATCGAATAATAATGTTATTTTTCTTCATTTTTTAATCCTCCTGAATATTGTTAACTTCAATTGCCTCTCAGCGGGAGGTTTGGTCCATTGTGTCAAACCTCCCGGTTATGCCACAATAGGTAATGTGTTGTACTTCTTCAAACAGCACTCTCCTTATAATAAAATATTTATAATCAAGCCTTTCGGCAGATTATTCCAAAAGCTTCTGTAGGAGGACTTGCTCTCCCCTCGGCACATTTCGTCAAATGTACACTGCGGAATTACGTTCGCTTTCTAAATTTACTCAATTTCATTCGTAGCATTCTCTTAGTTTCTACGAATGATTTTCTCAATCTTTACTTTTCATCCGTAGCAACCGCCTAATATCTACGAATAAATTTCTCCATTTCCACTTTTCATCCGTAGCCATTTCCTAGTTTCTACGAATGAATTTCTCCTTTTCTAATTTTCATCCGTAGCCAACGCCTAATTTCTACGAATAAATTTCTCCTTTTCTAATTTTCATCCGTAGTAACCTCCTAGTTTCTACGAATGAATTTCTCCATTTCTACTTTTCATCCGTAGCCACCTCCTAATTTCTACGAATGATTTTCTCAATCTTTACTTTTCATTCGTAGCCACCGTCAAATCGTGTTTCGCAAGTCATCTAATAACTCTTAAATGAGTTTTCTACTCCATCTCCCCCTTGGAAGTATTAAATTTCCTTTGCCTGGAACATTTCCATTGGCTGCTCGTACCCTTTTATGTTCAGAATCAATCCACCGCAATCCTGATATCCGAGTCTTCTATAAAAGTGTTGAGCATCCTCATCAACTTGTGTGGAGGTAAGAACCATCCCATGTCCTTTCTCCTTCATTTCATTTTGCCAATGCTCCATTAAGGCTATTCCATATCCTTTCTTCTGAAACTCTTCCCGAATGTACAGCATTGTGCAAAATGGCACATTGTCCCAAAACATATTATATCTTAAGATGCCCACCGGTTCACTGTCTACGAGGATGACATATCCCTGTCGGTCTCTGACTTTTTTGTCAAATTCTTCTTCTGGCAAGTGTTTGTCCAGTTCATACCAAAACGTCTTATCAGCATTTGTTACATATCTAATTTCAACCATAACATCCTCCACACTCTTTACATTGGTGTCCCCACTTCAATTAAATTTCCATCTAAATCATAGAATCTAACAACTTTTTGTCCCCAGCTATGAGTCATCAACTGATTCACATATTCCGTTTCCGGATAAAGTCGCTCCAATTTTTCTACGAACACTTCGAGGTCATTTTCTTCGAAATACAATTCACAGGAATTACTCTTTCCGGCAATGTTTCTATCCAGAAAATTTTCCCAGATTGTTTTATCCTGAAGTACTAGTCCTTCCGTCAAAATCACATTGCCTTCCTTGTCCCAATTTTCAAAGGGGCCGTTTTCCAAATGATTGTCAAAACCATACCAGAACATCTTCGCCAGTTTCAATGGATCTGCAGTCATCGGATCCACAAAATGATATCCTTCCGGTAATTCTGCATTCAGTTCCTTGGAAAAATGAAAATGCAATTCTTCATAATCATATTCACAATGATATCCTCGTTTTTTCAAAAGTTCCATAAGATATTCCTGACCGTTAAACAACATCATCTGCTGCTTTCCGTCAAATCCCATACTAAATTAATATCTGTTAATATCTGAAATTGTTTTGTTGTTATGCTCATTTTTCACTCCCCTCTTTTAATGTTTCTATTTATTTTCCCATCGCTGTTTAATATTATCAATGTACCCTCTCTTACCAACATCCTGCTGATTATTCCGGTACCATTCAAAGGCCTGTTGCAATCCTTCCTTCAATGGTGCAACATCCTTCAACAATTCGTTCTGCTTCGTCACATCCAAGTAATACTCGTAATCAGCAAAACAAAAATATTCCCGTTGCCATATATCTTCCATTACCGAAACAGTCTCTAACTTTGCACCAACAATTTCATAACAAAGTGCTACCCAGTCCTTCACACTGATTGCCTCTTTGTTTCCAACATTGAAAATGCGCTGCTGCGGTTTCTCATTTATAATCACTTCCATCAATCTGCATAAATCCTTTGCCAGGAAGAACTGCATTTTCATTTCTCCGTTCTTAGGCAGATAGAAAGGTCTGTTCTGCATTGCACAATCAAATATAAATGCCTCTCTGTAAACGTTATTGTATTTTCCATACAAGTATGGCGGACGTAAAATGTAAGCTCTAGGAACTCTTCTTTGCAATTCCTGTTCCGCTTCTATTTTGTCAGTCCCGTAAGTTCCCCAATACTGATTTGCACCAATTGGTTCCTCTTCTTTAAAAGGCTGCTTTCCAGTATCCGGATACACTGCGCTGGAACTTACCATAATGTATTCATCAAAGGACTCCAATCCATCTAGCAAATCAGAAATATCCTGTTTCGTATATGCAGTCACATCCAACACAACATCAAAGTGTTTCCCTTTCAGACTATCTCTTAAATCATTTCGATCCTTACAAATCAAGGTAACGTTCTCAAGTTGTTTTTTCGTATCACGATTCAATACGTAAACATCATATTCTTCCTTTGCCGCAAAGTACTCTGCTACCGTCTTACTTACAAATACAGTTCCTCCGGTTACTAATACCTTTTTCATTCTCGTCCTCCACTACAGTTTCTTTTTCATATAAAATCCGTTTCCCATATCTCTTGTCTTCTCATAACCACCTTGCTCATATAACTTGATGGCAATCGTATTCTTTCCTTCCACCCAAAGAACACTTTCTTCACAATCATGTTTTCGCGCAAATTCTTCCAAGGCTTCCATCGTCGCTTTGCCCAAACCGTTTCTTCTAAACCTTTCATAGATTTCAAAATCGCACACGAAAGACTGCTTCTTTCCTTCGCAAAGTTCATGCAAAAACCAAATAAATCCAACGGTTTCCTTGTTCACCTCATCCACAATATTCATCAGGAAATTATCCTTCGTCTGAAGTCCATCCGGAAGCATTTCTTCTAATTCCTTGATAGCCGCTTCCTTTGCATGCTCATAAGACATTTTTTCCCATTCCATCAATTCCTCAATATGAATTCGCGTACTTTCCTTCATATAGGAATTGTATTCTTCGTCATTCATTATTTTAAGTTCAACCATTCTCTGATTCCCCCCATAATTCCGTTCTGTTTTCGTCCTTTTCTATTTTACTTGATTTGTTAAATGCTGTCCATTGAAGTATGAAAAAGTCGCCTTGCAGGCGACTTTTATGAAATCATCTAGAAAATCTCTACCTCTTCCTTATTATTCCATTCAAATTCTACTGACTATTATTTTATCGATTCAGCCTTGCCATAGAAGCAATTGTAGGAATTTTCATTGGGCATACATCCATGCAGGAAAGTGCTTTGGAACAAGTTTTTCCAAAATGCTTTCGATATACTTCTTTTATTTCAGTTAATTTTGCTTGGTTTCTTGATGCCACCAAATAGCAATCATTTGCAAAAAGAGCACCATAAAAGTTCTTTCCGCTTACATAGTTTGGACAAACCTCCAAACACAGTCCACATTTCAGACATTTTGCCGCCAAATACTGGTGTTCATGATTTTTTTCATCTGTCGGATTATATTCTTCAATGCACACATTCATCTTTTTTAGATTTTCCTGAATCGCTGTTCTATCTACTACTAAATCGTGAATTACCGGAAATTTTTGTAGCGGTCTGATTTCAATTTCTTTCCCTTTTAAATCCTTTAAAAATGTATTGCACGCCAGTGCCGGTAATCCGTTAATCACCATTGCACAGCCTCCACATATTCCTTGCAAACAGGAACATTCCCAACCAATTCGTGTCGTTTTATTTCCCTGAACATCTACAATATCATCATTGTAATTCAGATAATCTAAAACACCGGCCACGGAGTTATCCTTCGGACCATCGTAATGAAATACTTCCCAGTATGGTTCTGATACGGGAGACTTTTGTCTTAAAACTCTAACTTTCATAGCTTCTCTCCTCATCTAATCGTACCTTATATTCTCCATTCGCGTAGGAAATAATTGTTGCATATTCAAACTGAGCATCCTTATCAGAATAATCTCTGCGATAATGTGCTCCCCGGCTTTCTTTTCTCTGCTTCGCACAAGTAAGCGTTGCTCTCGCCAATGTGAGAATTCCTTCCAAACTATAATTCATGTATGCCATTACACTACTGTCATATTGAATGCGATTCGCTATAGAAAGATAATACTCAACATCTTCAATTCCCTTTTCCAGAGACGTTTCATCTCGTACAATGCCCAAATACTTCTGCATTGTATCAGCCAGCATTTCTCGTATATACATTACCGGAAACTGACTCTTCCCGGTCATCATTTCCTTTAAGATTCTATTTTCTTTTTCCAATTCTTTCGTAAAATCAGGCTGTTTCTTTACAACTGTTCTTTCTATGATTTCTTCTGCCGCTCTCTTTCCACTATACAGAGCCGCCAACAAGGAATTTCCTCCCAGACGGTTAGCTCCATGATACATAGACGCACATTCCCCAACTGCAAACAAGTTACGAATATTCGTCTCATGATTCAAATGCACAGCAAATCCTCCCATAAAGAAGTGTACTGATGGAACCACAGGAATTGGTTCTTTTGTAATATCAATATCACCATACTTTTTACAGAGTTCCTTGACCTCCGGAAGCTTTTGCTCAATCTCTTTCGGTGCCAAAAAGGAGATATCGAGAAAAACCTGCTTTCCGATTTTATCAATTTCCCTTGCAACTACATCTCTTGTCTGGAGATTCCCACGGGGACCATATTTTTCTTCCATGAAATAGATTCTTTTTCCATCCTCAATATAAAACAGTCTTCCCCCTTCCCCTCGAACAGCCTCTGATATCAGCATTTTCTTTTGAGAGGTTTCCATCGTTGTAGGATGATATTGTATAAATTCCAGATTTTTCAGTTCTACGCCCTGCATAAATAACTTCCCGGCTGTATAGCCATCACACTGTGTGGAACCGGTGGTTTTTCCAAACAATCCATTCTGCCCACCAGTGGCAATCACTATAGCATCTGCATAAACCGCATCCAACTGCCCTTTTGCTTCGTCAAACAGCACTACCCCATAGCAAACACCATCTTTGATTAGTGCGGAATGAAAACAACTCCAAAGTCTCCTCTGAATCACACCCGCCGCCTCATATCTTCTGACTTCCATAACCAGTGCTGAAACAATCTGTTTTCCTGTGGATGCCCCACAGTAATACGTTCTCTTGTAAGATTGTCCACCGAACGCACGTCTTACAAGATTTTTCGAATCATCTGTAGAAAAAACTGTTCCGATTTTTTCTAAGTATTGAATGATTTCTTCCGCACTTTCACACAAATTGGTTACAGCCACGTTACCTCCCAGATTGCAACCACCTTTCAATGTATCTTCAATATGTTTCTCTACAGAATCTCCCGGCTCATGTTCAGGCAATACTGCATTAATCCCTCCGGCTGCCATCACTGATTGGGAGCGTTCTGATGGGAAAGGGGATACCAAACAAACGTGAACTCCCCTTCTCGCACATTCGACAGCGCATGCCATTCCGGAAATTCCACTACCTATAATAACAACATCCTTCATTTATGCCTCCCGTCATCTGATAAACATTGCCATCTGTGTCTTAACTACTGCAATAACAGCAACGCTAAAAGCAATCGCGCCAATAATATATATCACTCGGTCAATTATTATCTGTTTATTTCTGGAAGCCAAGATTCCAAGGGTAATTAGTGCTGCTGTGACAGAAACCGCCACGTGTGTAATTACTGTTGCAAAAAACAACACTTCCATAAAAATCAACAATCCAAAAAGAAGATTATTTCTCTTTCCAGCACTATATTGCAAGAGTTGAAATGTATTGATGTGCAAAATCAAAAGTGGAAAAATCAGTGCTGCAGAAACCCGCTGAAGAATCGTGCGCATATTTTGTTTCGGATATAGGTCAAGCCTTGTTCCATCTGCCTGAAAAAATACAATCGACATCCCACATATGGCATGAAAACAGGTTAGTACCATAAATGGAATTGCAAATGCTTTTGTCAATACCGGATTATAGTAAAACGTGATATACGCAAATACACTGTACCCAATATGCAGCATCAAAAACATTATTGCCAATAGCGACAATGTAGCATTGATTTTTTTCAATTTCATAATCTTCCCCTCCTTATTTTATAATTCCGATCTAATAAACAACTATATCCGTTTTAACCATCTCATTTTCCAATGAATTGTCTTACTGTCTTCACTTGGTTGTTCAGCATATCATATTCTAACTCTTTCGTTATTCGATTCAGTCCTGATGCTTCTAACGTTATGGTTCCATCATACGCAATATCCTTCAGAAAACTGAAAAATTTCTCGAAGTCGATATTGCCGGCACCAACCGGAAGAACCCTCTCTCTCAATGTCTCCCATTCCATATATCCGCCGGCATAATCATTAACGTGGTAATGTTTTACATGGTCAATTTTGTCAAAGCCATAGATTCCATCCATTTGCCCGTGAAAAGCAGCCATCTTCGTGTCAAAGATATAGGAAACATCCGGGTATCTTTCTATAAGCCAATTCCAATTGCAAAAAGGATTATACTTATTGCAAATCACATTCTCAATCAATAATTCAATTTCATAAGAATCAGAGATTTGTCTCAGTTCTCCATACGCTTCAATATTCTTCTCAATCTGCTGATCCGATGTTGTTCCGTTCCACAGGTGGAACACTGCTTTCTTAGCACCAATTCCCTGAGCAACTTTACAATTAGTTTCAAATCGCTCCACAACCTTTGAAAGCCCTTCCTGTACAATCATTTCTCCCATGGATTTTTCAAAATGCATCACAGGAATCTCTGTTTCCAGACTCCTTACTACTTCGACCACTTCATCTTTTCTCTCATACCAGTCTCTGTACATCATGAATTCCAATCCATCACAATCCAGTCGGGGAACAATCTCCTTTAACAACCGAAACTCTTTTCCATTCACATAACCTAGTAATGCACCCGTTGATATTAACACTTTCATTTATTTTCTCCTCAACATTTTCTTTCGTCTTTTCTCTGAATGTACTTTACATTGGTGTTCCAACCTCAATTAAATTTCCATCCGGGTCATAAAATCTAACCACTTTTTGTCCCCAACTGTGAGTCATTAACCGATTTACATATTCCGTTTCCGGATAAAGACGCTCCAGTTTTTCTACGAATTCTTCAATATTGTTTTCTTCAAAATATAATTCACAGGAGTTATTTCTTCCTTCAATATTCCTTTCCAGAAAATTTTCCCAAATAGTCTTGTCCTGAAGGACTAATCCTTCCGTTAAAATCACATTGCCCTCATTGTCTAGGACAACATCAAGCCCAAACAAATCATGGTAATACTTCTTGGATTTTTCGATATGCTCTACCACAATCAAAACATTTCTTAATCTCATAATAATTCTCACCTCTAATACCTATTCCACATCAAACAGGTTTTTGAATATTATTTTACCATATTACCCAGAGTACTGACTACCTACACTTCTCCTGCTTACTTTTTATAGCAATACCAATGGGTTCCTTTTCCATATCCTATTTTTTCGTAAAATGGATTTGCGCCCCCTGTCATTACCGTTGCGCCAAGAGCTTTCATCCTATGATAATGTTTTGAAAGTGCTGCAACAGCTAAACCTTTTTTTCGATGCTCCGGAACGGTACACAACGGTTCCATATAGGCCAGATGATTTTCTTCCACCCACCACATTCCCGAAAAGCAGACATACTCTTCATTTTCATCTGCAATGATTACATCATACTGATGGGTAGAATGCGGCGAAGGTGCAACAATCGGACCAATGACTCCCTTGTAAGACTTTGCAGGTGTCCACTGGTAGGAATTGTCCTCATTGTCCCAATTTTCAAAGGGACCGTTTTCCAAATGATTGTCAAAACCATACCAAAACATCTTCGCCAATTTCAATGGGTCTGCAGTCATGGGATCCACAAAATGATATCCCTCCGGCAATTCCGCATTCAGTTCCTTGGAAAAATGAAAATGAAGTTCTTCATAATCATATTCACAATGATACCCACGCTTTTTCAAAAGTTCCATAAGATACTCCTGACCGTTAAACAACATCAACTGCTGCTTTCCATCAAAACTCGGCATATGATTCTCGGCATAATCAACCATTTCCTCTGCCAAAAATTCATATCCCGGACGTATCTTAAAATATATATCCGTAATAGGATTTTCATAGAACACAAATCCAACCACCTTGTCTCCATCCATCCACAACAGGTCCAAATAGCAGTATGACGTATCCATCCAGGATGATTGAATCGCATATTCAAAAAACGGTGCCTGAACGCCATCCGCATTTTCATCATATACCTCTACCATAAAATCCCATACTAAGTTAATATCTGTTAATATCTGAAATTGTTTTGTTGTTATGTTCATTTTTCTTACCCCTTCTATTTCTTTATAATTTCTTGATCATATAAAATCCGTTTCCCATATCTCTGGTCTTCTCATAGCCGCCTTGCTCATATAACTTAATGGCAATCCTGTTCTTTCCCCCATAATTCCGTTCTGTTTTCGTCCTTTTCTATTTTACTTGATTTGTTAAATGCTGTCCATTGATGCATGAAAAAGTCGCCTTGCAGGCGACTGGTATGAAATCATCTAGAAAATCCTCGTTCTCTACGAATGAATTCATGTCTTCTCCTCTTTCATCCGTAGCAAATTCCTAGTTTCTACGAACACATCTCTCTATCGCTCATTTTCATACGTAGCAATCGCCATATCATTACGGATACAATTTCCCTGTTTTCAAATTTCATTCGTAGAAAAAAACTTATTCCTACGTATACATCTCCCTATCTCTTATTTTCATACGTAACAGTCCTCAATCCACTACGTATACACCTCACATTTTTCTATTTTCATTCGTAAAAGTCCCCAACTTCCCACGAATGAATTTCACACATTCTACAATTCCATTCGTAATTCGTAGGCCCTCATCATGTAAACAAGCCACCGAAACCGCTACACTTGTTTCAGGATTGTATCACGGTCGTCAAATGCGCAAAAGCAAGCTTTCTGCATTTGCCCTCGTCGTGTAAGCAAAAAAGTGCCCCAAACCCACTGGTTCAAGGCACCTCGTCTCCTACTTTTCTGCAATTACGCTCTGCAAATTATTAAATTGAATTCGCTTGCTTCCGCGAAGTGAATATCCTCTCTTCTTCATTTCCTTTAACAAAGTTTTCATAAAAAATCCATGGGTTACCAGGATGCAATCTTTCCCTTCCGCTTCACAAATATCAATTGCCTTATTCGCTCTCATTCTCGTAGCAGTAATATCTTCCTCCGTGCGCTTATTTTTAAAAAGCCATTGTCCTCTTCCCAAAACGTTCCACACCCACAACGGATAAGACTTCTTCGTATCCTTAAAGGATCTTAACGGCACTTCCGAAATTTCAGGAAGTTCCACAAACTCTCGATTGCCAAACAAACTTCTGGCCGTCTCCTTGCTGCGGGATAGCGAACTGACGTAAATCACATCTGCACCATTTTCCAAAGATGTCTTTTCTATTTTGACAATGGGTGCTTCATTGTATCTTGCACATGCCTCATCAAATCCCGCCGACGTACACTTCTTCGGCCATTTCATATCCACTTTTCCGTGACGGATAATCGTTATCTTCATTTCTCGTTGTCCTTATTTTTTGTTTTGATTGGAATTACCCACCAGAACGATATTGCTGCAACGGCAATATATGCAGCTACCGGACATAGCCCTCCAAGAATTGCTGCTCCCGTATAAATAATCAAGCTGGCAGTACTGCGGAATTCCAAACTGAATTTTGTTCCACAATGATTTTCTTTGAAAATAAAATAATACATCAAATGAAATGCAATGCATGCCAGGACACCGTCCGAAAATGCTTCCAGTCTGTTTTTTTCCATGGGCACCTCCCTTGTTCCATTTAACTTCAATTAAGTATTATTTTACCATACTTCATAACGCAAGTCATTGCCTCATCTTTTCATAAGCGACGAGTTTCCCCGTCGCTTATGTTCATAGATTTCATTATCGATTAATATAATCATTAATATCTTTGTCCGTAATAATCGAATAGACTTTTGCTCCCCATTGTTCTTCGATCATCTTTGCACCCAATCCATTCTTGATGATTTCTTCATTCTCTAAATTTGCAATTACCACAACTGCAACCACTTCAATCTCTGCTTCTTCTTTCAGAAGTTCGATTCGTTCACATATGCTTTTCCCGGTAGTTATCAAGTCATCTACAATAATGACTTTTTCTCCATCCTTCAATGTATGACCACAAATTTTTCTTCCTTTGCGGTCCGGAACTTTTCTGTCAAAACAGAAATCTGAAGTAATACCATATTTCTGAAACAACGCACATGCTGTCGCCGTTGAGAATGCGATTCCATGGTATGCAAGTCCCAACACTACATCATAGTCAATATCATTTTCCTTGATACAATCTGCAAAGAACTCACCAATTTTTGCAATCTGTGCATTAGTTGTAAATTTTTCAGCATCCAGATAGTAATTCTTTTGTTTCCAATTTTTCAGTTCGAACTCACCCAACTGCAAGATTCCATTGCCAAGCATAAACTTTACAAACTGCTCTTTCCTTGTCAAAGCATTCAATTTATATCCCATTAATTCATCAATACTAATTCCAAAGTATTCTGCAAGTTTCGGCAAAATCTGAATATCCGGAAGTGCGGAACCATTTTCCCATTTGCTAACTGCCTGCCCTGAAACTCCAATTACCTCTCCTACCTGCTCCTGTGTCATTCCCTTATTCTGACGAATTCTTTTAATATTATTTCCTATCATCATATTTGGCTATTCCTTTCTATTCATTTGATAAGGCACCTTATACTATATTGATACCATACAAACATGCACTGCACAAGCGAAGGGATGTTGCGATTTTTGAAACCACCGGTTGAATTATTCATTTTCCCTATTGACACCATTTTCATTTTGCGTTAATATCGTCGTAATATTTTTTGAAAGGAGTTCTTCCCATGTTTCAGTTAGTATCCAGAAATACATACACCAATACCAACTCCGTGCGCACCAATAATGTGTATGGTTTTAATGATGTACGTAAATATATGGATACCATGGAAGAATAAGTTTCAGCATAACGGATTATAATATACTGACCACTTATCTTTTCTGGATAAGTGGTCTTTTATTTTTAGGAGGTAAGTAAAATGGATTTACATGATTTCAGAGATGTTGCAGAAAATTATGACCGCTACCTGGAGGTAATGTACTCAGACGGGTTTGACAGACACGAAAACTTTCAGGAGTTTTATTTGAATCTTGCGAAACAGTATGGTCAGGGAGGCACTGTGGATATTGCCTGCGGCACAGGAGCGGTATTGCTTTATCTGGCAGAAAGAGGAATTGAAATTGACGGAACAGATTTATCGGAGGAAATGTGTAAAGTGGCTGCACGAAAAGCTGAGGAACAAAACTTAAATCTCAATATTTATCCGGCTGATATGACAAAGTTTAATTCCGGGCGCAAATACTCCCTTGCAATTATTGCCAGAAGCGGATTTATGCATCTCCCAAATCAGCAACTTCAGATTGATGCCTTGAAAAACATTCGTGAGCAATTGTTACCAAATGGAATTTTGACTTTTAATACTTTTGATCCTTGGCCACCGGTACAAGCGGAGCAGATTCATTCCACACCGGATGATTACGTGTTCCGTTTGGAATATGTCAACGCCGACGAGAATAAGGAAAAAATATACAATGCAATATCCTACGACCCAATTACTCAGCAGATGAAGGGCAATTGGAAATTTGAAACTTATAATGACGCCGGAGAAATTATTGGCGAACGAATCAGACCACTTTTAATGAGACAAATCTACCGTTCAGAAGTATTTCTTTTGGCAGAGCTTTGTGGTTTTGAAGTAATGGATATTTATCGAGGTTACAACGGGGACAAAGAAGATTTAAACGATCCGTCCACGGCCTGGAAATACCGGAGTAACCTCATATGGATTTTGAGAAAAAAAGATTAGTGGAGGAGTTACCTATGAGTTTGAAACAATTAAAAGAGCTTGTACAGCAAGGCAAATTGGTATTGCCCGATTACGAAAATTGCATTGCCAACCTTCCAAACTCAGTTTTGAAAAAATTCGGATTGGAAACGGTAGGAAGTTCGCTTCCATTGGCTGACCAATATATGGAGAACCATTATAAGAATGTTGTTGTGCTGCTTTTGGACGGGATGGGAACATACATCCTGGAAAAGCACTTAGAAAAAGACGGTTTCTTTCGAAGCCATCTGAAGGGAACTTACAGGTCCACGTTTTTATCAACCACGGTATCCGCAACCACTTCTGCCCTTTCCGGCTTGCAGCCCTGCGAGCACAGTTGGCTGGGCTGGGATTGTTACTACCCCCAGGTCGACCAAAACGTAACTGTATTTTTAAATACCATTCAGGGAACCGAGACTCAGGTGGCTGATTACAATGTTCCGTGGACCGTAACGCCATACGAAGATGTTGCCGCGCGGATGAACCGTCTGGGAAAAACCGGCTATATGGTTGCACCGTTTATCGAACCGTACCCGCAAAGTCTGGAGGAAATTTGCTCCAAAGTGAAAACACTGTGCGACCAACCAGAAGAAAAATACATTTACGCTTATTGGAATGCACCGGACGGACTGCTTCATAGATACGGATGTGATTCTGACATTGTCCACAATGCAATGATTGAAATGGAAGCTACAGTAAAAGATCTGTTCGAGTCTCTGAATGACACGTTATTGCTTATTACTGCAGACCACGGGCACCTGGACACAGAGGCTACTATCATTACTGATCACCCGAAAATCATGGATTGTCTGGAAAGAATGCCTTCTCTGGAGCCACGTGTTCTTAACTTGTTTGTTAAAGAAGAGCGGAAAGAAATTTTCGAAGCAGAATTTCAACGGGAGTTTGGCGAGAAGTTTGTTCTTCTTACCACAGAGGAAGCTCTGGAACTGAACCTCTGGGGAACCGGAACCCATCATAAAGAATTCCGTTCCATGCTTGGAAACTACATTGCCATTGCCACCAGCAACCTGTCTATCTTCAATGACGAGGAAGTGTGGCTTTCCATGCACGGAAGTCTGACGCCGGAGGAAATGTTGATTCCGTTGATTGTGCTAGAAGGGTAAAGAAAACTCCGAGGTATGTGCCTCGGAGGTATTTTTATCCAATAATCTTTTTACAAAATTCATTGATTTCATCTCTTCTGCCTTCTACCGCTTCCTTATATTCCACGGAACATAACCCAAGACTTCCACAACACTCAATCTCCAAATGTCCATAAAAGTGTTCGATACTTTCAATGATTCTTTCACACTCCTTCATCCCCGGTCCGGTACGAAGCACAACGGCATATCCTTTTTTACCTGCCGGAATCATTAAACATTGTCCACCCTCATGAATGATTATACACCTCTAGCGATCTAATTCCGCAAACTGCTCGAGAAGATTGTATATCCCATCTTCTGAGAGAACACCTCTCTTTAAGTCTGTTGGAAGCAACCCGTTTTCATCCAGAATAAAGTCCTGCTTCCACTCTTCGCTCTGATAGTACTCTTCCAGCATTCGTATTTCCGACTGAATAAGTGAACAATCCTCAATTTCGTCATCCATTTTTCTTATTTTCCTTTGTACCTCATCAAAGATTTCTTCCATTTTTTTGATGCGGTTTATGGATTCCTCAACCTTGTTTGTCATATTGTACTCCTTTACTTCATCTTTCTCATGAACTTATAGCACAAACCATTTTAGCTATTTTGACATCAACTTCATCAACATACCCAATATCTTCCTTCAAGTCCCACAAATTTATTTCATCAAACTCATCATCTTCTTTTCTCTCAAATGGAAATAATTTACTTTGATATCCGACGAAAACTGCCTGATATTTCACTGTTCCTAGAGAATCTTCAACTTTGAACAATCCCCGAAATTCCAATTCATTATTTCTTTGATGTGTTTCTTCATATAATTCTCGAATAGCAGCCTCCCGCGCTGTTTCCCCTTGGTCTATTCCTCCTGCTGGAAATTCCCATTGATTTCGCCAACTATTATATCCAACAAGGAACTTGTCTGAAACAACTATAATCGCATATGCACCGGTAACATTCTCATACCTGCATATATCACTTTCTGGTATGGAAATATATTCAAGCAATTTCCAACCACTCTTATTTTTTGCTAACATTGTTTCCCCTTTGCCATCAACAACAATTCCTCCTCCGTCTCAGCATCAGCTTTATAAGGATAATTCTTCAAAATCTTATAGAAATCATTGTAATACTTCTCTGCCTTTCTTTCATCCTTTTCTACCAATAACGCATAAGCATACTGATACCTAGGCGTTGAAATCATTCTTCCGGCCATTTTCAGAAAAGCTTTCACCTCTTTATCTTCATAGAGTTCATCAATTTTTTCTTTTGGATAATCTGATAAGATTCTGCAATACATCAACTCCAGTTTCACCATATTCGCATGAATTCCTGCCATTGCATCAACGTGATCCAACAAAGCCTCTCCTAAGTCCATTGCCTCATCGATTTTCCCTAAATCCATTAATCTCACAAATCGATAAATCAGTACCGTCACAGAAATAGAATCGATTATACTGTCACTTTCGCAGATTTCGAAATATTCTTCCGGCATATCCTGAAGTCTTTTTCCCATTGTCATCTGCTCATGAATATAAAAGGTATTCACAAAAGCCTTCAATGCGTTCGGATTCTTCTTCAATTTCAATATATTCATTCCATCATTAGGTACCTGCCTTGTTGTCATTGGAATTCCATTTTGTAATACTTGTACAAATCCTGTTGCTGAAAAGATACTTAATATCGTGCGAACAATTGCGTTTCCATCCCATAAAAGCAGTGCAATTAAAGCAATCATTGCTGTAATCAAGTTCATTAGAACGCCACCGAGATTATACAAAAGGAAAGGTACTTCTTCTCCCTTTTCCTTCGGTGGAATCATAAGACATTGTCCTCCGGTTCCCGGAACGGAATACTTTTTTAATTGAAGTTTCCCATCATTATTCGCCAATATGATATTTGCAATTCTAAATGATGAAAACCGATACCCACTAAGCCAACCAAAAAGCAAATGTCCCCCTTCATGAATAATTATATGTACGAAGAACATCACCACCATTATAAATAGTGCAATAACCAATGGCACCAATGACTGCACCCTCGTCGCTTTTCCCCCATACATTTCTTTTTCGATTCCACTGGCCGAAATTCCGGCAATCGCGCCAACTATCATGAATCCGATAAATCCTGCAGCATCCATCAATCTTTTTTTCAAGTTCTCATCCTCCCATTTTCCGAACACTCCTACGCTCTCCATTATATCAAACTTACGCTATCTATTCCACATTCCGCTCCCCTTTATCAACTCCACTACACCATTGGAAAGTTTTAAAGGATACTCATACCGATACGCAATATTTTCTCTATTCTTACAACCAGCTTCTAACAAATCGCAATTCAAAATAAAAGAGAACCCCTTAAGTACATAAATTTCCTTTGGAAGTTCTCCTTCATTTTTCCTATCATTGTATTAACAGATTATTCAACTCTACATTTTCTACTCCATCCCTTGATCATCTTCCTTTT
>JAEEGL014481275.1_pt1 | contig 18875 bp, 18 predicted proteins | sample 9134231 | NCBI WGS metagenome assembly JAEEGL01 (sample SAMN16246548, study PRJNA631951) | gut metagenome | biome: gut microbiome; feature: rumen; material: fiber-attached | host: Bos | place: Iran: Karaj | collected 2018-10 | reverse complement strand
TTTAGTTTTTGTCGTCAGAAAGGAAAGGCATGACTATGAACCGCTTTAGAAGATTTCTGATTTGCATTCTGGTATTCGGACTCCTGTTCACCTACAGCGCGCCCATGGGCTTTGCTGATGAAGGTGAGGATCCGGCTGTTACGGTGACTTTGGAAAACGGCACTCTTAAATGGACCGCTCTCCATAACGCCGAAGAAGCCTCAAACGAGTATTATCTCTACATCACTGACAAGCACTTTATCAAAGACAGCTTCAGTTATGGCTCTCATGGCACTGAAGATGGCGCTTGGATAATTGACGAGTATGACATTGATCTTAACAACGAGATAGATTATGACATTTTGATGGGAAAGATCGATAAGGCTCCGGACAGCACTTATCATATCACCATCAAGATATTGAATCCTGTCGAAGCTCCTGACGGTTCTGCCTTATTCACCTGGGAAACGGATTACGTATATGATTCTCCTGCGGAACTGGATCCGTCTTATACTGGCGAAGGCGGCACCGGCAGCGGAGATGACAGCGCCACAGATCCCAATGATCCCACACCGGGAGAGGGCACAGACCCCACAGATCCCACAGACCCCGGCACCGACCCCGGTACAGACCCCACAGATCCTGCGGATCCCGGAACCGGCAATCAGGAGACCACCGGAGGTGAAGGTCAGGACATCGCCCCTGCACCCGATTCATTCCCCAAGTGGGACAGCAACAACTGGGTGAGGATCCTGAGAAACGAGTATACCGACTGCGGCAGGTACAGCTACTATTACGACACTCCCTCTGTGAACAGCTCCACCTACAGGATCCGCAGAGAGGACAACAAGACCGGCAAGACCAAACTGCTCCTCAAATATAAGGCGAACCACTTCCCCGAGTACTACACCAACGGCGAGAAGCTGGTCTACCTGGACTACAAACTGGGCTCCATCATCAAGGTCAAAGACATCAAGACCGGTAAGACCAAGAAGATTCTGGATCTCACCAAATTCAAGACCTGGAAGAGCACTGACAGCGTACTTAAGATGTACCTCTACGGCGATTACGTTTATTACACCAAGTACCGCGGTCTCAATACCATCATCTACGATTTCTACAAGGTAAACATCAAGACCGGCAAACAGAAACTTCTCAAGAAGGGCTACTCCATGGTGGGAACTAAGGACGAGGCCTTTGCCGGCAGCAGATACATTCCTCTTCGCGATAAGAAAAAGAATCTCTACATCTATGACGTGAAGAAGGCCAAGTTCAAAAAACTCGGTTCCAAGGCCATTCGCGAGATCAACTATATCGATGGTTACTGGTACTACGTAAACTGCGCTAAACCCAGCGCCAAGACCAAAAAGTACATCATCTACAAGCGCGTTGCATCCCTGGCCAAGAAGGCTAAGAAGGTAGCTTCCTTCTCCTGCAAGTATAAACTCGATGATCTGATGGGATTCACCAATAAGAGCGCATTTTTCATGCACAGCGATAAGTACAGCATGGAATACCGCTATGCCAAGAAGAAATTCATCAAGCGCAAAGAGATGGATGTCTGGTACTACATCGGAGATAACATGAGATTCCAATAAGACGCGAATCAAAGGGGCCGGCATGAGTCCGGTCCCTGTTTACCTTAAATGAAAGGCAAATAAATGGAAAACACCAAAAGAGTCAAAGTCAAGGTGGCTGCCAAGTTCCACCACACCGGTTACGGCGTAGTAACGGGCCCTCACAATCCCGCCTCCGTAGGCTGCAACATGTACGTCCTTGAAAGTGGGGAATGCGGTACCGTTTTTACTCTCAACAAATGGCATGAAGGCCATGAACTCATGGCCCACGGCGGCATCACCGCAGCCATTCTGGACGAAGTCATGGGCTATGCCGGCCACTGCAGGGAGTACATTCAGCACCTGCCTTATACGCCGGTCTTCACAGGCACCGCCACCTACAAATACATCAAGCCCGTATACTGCCTGAAAGAGTATTCCGCAGCGAGCCGCATCGTGAAAGAGGAGGGGCGTAAGCGCTACGTCGAAGGCGAGATCTATAATGAGGAGGGCGAAGTCTGCGTCAAGTCCAATGCCATCTATCTCACCGCCGAAGCCCTGAGAGATCCCAAGGAGCACGTGGGATACGTGGAAATGACCGAGAAAGACCCTCAGTACATCTGATCCATATATAAATATCGCAAAACACTGTCACCGGCACTTCAACTAAAGATGCGCCGGTATCTTTTTTGCTTCTCTTTTACTTAAGAAGATGTTATAATAACTATGTATATGTTTAAGAAAAGGAGAGTACCTTGGTTATTCTTGAAATATTGATAGCGATCGCTAACTTCATATATCTTTTCTTCAAGCTGCTGCCCGTTAAGGACAAGGTGGTGATGATCAGCCGCCAGTCCAACGAGATCAACACCGATTTCAAGCTTTTGGGAGCAGAACTTGAGAAGCAGGGGCATCAGGTGGTGTATCTCTGCAGGACCCTTGACGGTGGGGCCAATTCGGGTCTCGGCACCAGGATAAGCTATGCGCTTCACATGGTGGACCAGATGTATCATCTGGCGACCTCCAAGGTGGCCATCATCGACTCATATTGTCCGACGGTCTCCATACTGAAGCAGAGAAAGTCCCTGACGGTGATCCAGATCTGGCATTCCATCGGCACCATGAAATCCTTTGGATTCAACATCTTCGGCAAGGCTGAGGCCAGCGACGCGAAGCTTGCCCGCACCATGAGGATGCACAGAAACTATACTTTCGCCTGCACGGCGGGAGAAGCCTCCAAGAAGGGCCTGGCTCTGGGCTTTGACATTCCCATGGAGAAGATGAGACTTTTCACTCTTCCCAGGGTGGATCTTTTGATGGACAAGGCTTACGAGGCTGAGATGAGAGAGAAGATCCTGGCCGATTATCCGGTCCTCAGAGAGAAGCCCAACGTCATTTATGCTCCTACCTTCAGAAAGGACGAATCCTCCTTCTCAGAGGCATTTAGAGGCCTTGTAGAGGCTTTTGATTTCGGTAAATACAACCTGGTGGTCAAGCTCCACCCTCTGAGCAAAATATCTCTTAAAGGGCAGGAGGATAACCCCAATCTCATCATAGACCGCAAGTATTCCACCTTCGACATGCTCTTCGTGGGAGACAAAATGATCAGCGACTATTCCTGCGTGGTCTATGAGGCAGGAGTGAGAGACATTCCTTTGTATTTCTACAACTTCGACATGGAGAACTACGATGATGTCAGAGGCTTCGACATAGATTACACCACGCTTCCGGGCTACACGGACCGCGACCCTGTGAAGCTGGTGGAGGATCTGGACAAGCCTTACGACATGGACTATTTCAGAGAGTTCATCCACAAATACGTTGATAACACTGAAGACTGCGCGCTGAAGCTGGCGCAGGAAGTGGACAGATATATGTAATAATAAGCCGGTGGAAACGGCTTTAATGGAAAGGTGTCATAATATGAATAGTTATTTACGTAAGATTGCAGCATTGATGCTCATTGCTGCAGTGGTTTTGACGTATCTGCCTTGTCATGCCACGGGAGCTTATGCCGAAGATGAGATCATAACTGAAGAAAACCAGGGGGGAGAAACTCCTTCTGAAGAACCGGAAGAACAGAAGCCTGAGAATCTGTATTATGATCTGAAACAGGGTGAGCCGCTTTATCCTGAGGGAGGAGACGGACAGATAGTAGATATCAGCTTCACCATAGAGGAAGACGGCGTTTATCATCTGGATAATAATATCAAAGGGATCATGAGCGGCAGCTATGGATTATACAGATCCGGCACAGAGATGATCCATGATTTTAAGAACTTCTGGGGAGAGAAGGGCGTTGAATATCATTTTATCTATGATATCTTTGAAGGAGACATGAGAGGTTCCCTTACTCTCACCAAGGATGATACCCGTGTTTTGACCCCTGATACCAGGATAAAATATGATCCTGATATCTATGAAAAGAGAAGCGACAAGTACTACGACCTGGAATCCTTTTATTTCAACCCTGATGAGAGCGGATTCTATTGCCTGTATAATTCAGGAGATGCGGAGATTTATGTTCAGTCTGTCGGGACTCTCAAACAAGGGCATGATGAAGAAGGCAGGGGAGGTTTTCAGGTCGGATCATCAAGTAACGGCTTACAATTTGATTGCGGATATTTCAGAAGTGACTGCTTCTACAAAATTACTACCAAAACCAAAGCCAATCAGAAGACCTTAAAAAAGGCAAAGATATATTTTGTTAAAGGAAAGATCCCTGCATCAGGCAGCGTACATAAAGTTAATAAAAAGGCTCAGGCATCATTTACCCTGACTCCCGAGACTGATGGAAGCTATACTCTCTTTTATAAGAATGTACTGGCCGGCGATGTTTTTTCATATGTCGAAGCAAAAGACGGACTCCGGAAGATCTATCCTTCTGATTATAAATATCTGATTGCACTGACTCCGGCAGGTGATCCTTATGAATATGGAGAGTTACTGAGTTTCGATGTGAAAGCAGGGAAAAAATATATCGCATCATCTTTATTATCTGTGCCGGCCCGCACAAGAAAAAAGACTCAGACTGTATCAGTGTATTTCAGCCCCTACGGCGGAAACAACAAAGTACGATCCGTCGCCATCAAGCCGGCGACTGATTTCAAGATCATCGACAGGTCCGAAGAATGGGTCAGGAACGCCGACTCTTCCACAGGTTACGATTATTATTACGAGGCTCCTGAATTCAGAAACGGAGACAAGCTCATCGTGACCACTGAATCAGGCACTAAAGACACATATGTATATGATACAGAGCGTCGCTCCTTTACCAATGAGGACAACACTTATGACATAGTGCCTACATCGGTGAGCAGCAAAAATAAGTGGGTCAAGGGAAAGACCAACAAATTTACAGTGAAGATCCTGGGCAAGTCAGTGAAAGTGCCCGTCAAGATCGTCGCGTCACCTTTGGAGAGCATCAAGTATACTCCTAAGACAAAGTACACCTTTATGGAATACGACGATTCATTTACTGCTAAAGCAGATGGTAAGAAATACCAGAAATATGATGATGAACTGGGAAACGACGGAGATAAGATCACTCTGAATTACAAAGATGGACATACTGAAACCTATGAACGTTCAGAAGGAAGTTGGTTTATAAACACAGAAGATGGATCTGAACTTCCTTATTCCATCCACTATAACGGCAAGCAGGCAGCGACTCACTGGAAGCCGGAAGCCAAAAATTACACTACAGTCTCAGTGCTCAACAAGAGTGTCAAGGTCAGGGTCTATGTCAAGAAAAACCCTGTCAAAGGCTGTGTTTCCGCTAAATACGTAACTGTTAAAGCACATAAGCTTAAATTCAAAAAAGACGGCTGTTACAGTGATCCTCTCTTAGATGAATCCACAACGAAGCATTTCCTGTACATCAGCCCTAAATTCTTCACAGGTGAAAAGATCGTCTTCACCAAGGAGAATGGATCTAAACTTACATATAAATACTTCCTTAAAGATGAGGGAGACATTCAGGTGCCTGCATTTAAAAACGCCAAGTCAGGCCACGTCATAACCTTTAACAGGCTTGATGCGGAATATGAAATGAGCGGCCAGTACAAGAAAGGCTGGGGCACCGGCAAGCATTCCTATAAACTTTCATATATGTACCTGGATATCAGCATCCCGGTAACCGTGGTGAAATAATTTTGGAAGATAATCATAGGCCTTAATAAGACCCCAAAGCGCAAAGAAGGGAGAAGACATGAAACACATCGCACTGATCTTTGCAGGAGGATACGGTCAGAGGATCGGCTCCGACATACCCAAGCAGTTCCTTAAGATCTGCGGCAGGGAGATCATAATCCACACTCTGGAATTATTTGAACTGAACGACAACATCGACGAGATCTACGTGGTCTGCATCGAAGACTGGATAGATTATCTGCAGAATCTCATCGAAAAATACGATATCGACAAGGTCACGGCCATCGTTCCCGGCGGGGAGACAGGCCAGGATTCCATCTTCATCGGCCTTTCGGAAATCGCCAAGAACGAGGAAGATGCCATAGTGCTCCTTCACGATGGCGTAAGGCCGCTGGTCACTGAGAGGACCATCAACCGCGCCGTTAGAAGCGTTGAAGAACACGGTTCCGCGGTGCCTGTCATCAAGTGCTACGAGACTCCCATAATCTCCGCTGACGGCGAGACAGTAGGGGAGATGCCTGACAGAAGGTCCATGTATCTGGCTCAGGCCCCTCAGGGTTATCACCTGAAGGATATCTATAAGGCTCATCTTGAGGAGCGCGAGAGCGCTGCGGCTGCAGGAACTGCTCCTTACAGCGGCGTTGTGGATTCCTGCGGACTCATGTTCAAGCACGGCTTCATCAGCCACATGATCGAAGGCGACAGCGGAAACATCAAGGTAACCACACCCAATGATTTCTACACGCTTCTCAGCAACCTGAACATCAAAGACTACGAGCAGATCTCACTGCTCAACGAAAACAACGAAAAATGAACAAAAGCGAAATGATCCTTCAGGCAGACATGGCCATGATCGCCTCAGGTCTTCCTGAAGTCGAAAAACTCCATAACAAAAGTATTTTGGTCACCGGTGCCAACGGCATGCTGGCGGCTGAACTCACAAGGTTTCTGATTTATCTCAACAGAGAACAGAAGGCAGGGATCAAGATCTATGCCTTATCCAGAAACGGCTCCGGACTTTGGGAGAAGTTCGGAGGCTCCGTGGAGATCATGGCTCAGGACGTTACTTCGCCCATTAAGGTAGAAGGCAAGCTGGATCACATTTTCCACTTTGCCGGAATGGCGGATCCTGTAAGCATCAAAAGGGATCCCGTGGGCATAATCAAAGCCAATCTGGACGGAACCATGAACGTGCTGGAGCTTGCAAGGGAAAAGGGGGCCTCTGTGGTCTTCGCTTCGACCCGCGAGGTCTACGGAGCCATGCCTGAAGGCACTCTCAGGATCAGAGAAGAGGACATGGGAAGCCTTGACTGCGCTGATTCCAGGTCCTGTTATCCTGAATCCAAGCGCATGGCGGAGACTTTGTTAGTCAGTTACCATAATCAGTATTATGTAAACTTTACAAATCTGAGGATAGCCCATGCTTATGGACCGGGAATGCGCCTTGAAAACGATGGAAGGGTCATGTCTGACTTCATGTCTGACGCAGTCCACGGAAGGGATATCGTGCTGAAGAGTGCCGGAACTGCGCTCAGAGCATTCATCTATGTCAGCGACGCCGTGAAAGGCATACTGACGGCGGTCTTAAAGGGCGAGGCCAACACTTCATATAACCTGGCCAATGAAAGGGAAGAGATAGCAGTCAAGGATCTGGCAGAGCTCTGCTGCGAGCTTGCACCATATGATATCAAGGTAGTATTCGACACTGATGCCGACCAGAGCGGCTATACCAAGTTCGCAAGGGTCGCGCTGGATACTTCGAAGCTGGAAGCTCTTGGCTGGGAACCTGACGTGGAACTGAGAGAAGGTATCGCCAGGACTTTGGAGTATTATGAGAAAGAGTAGAATAGAAATCAGGCACCCCGCCAAGGGGTGCTTTTTATTATTGTGATGTGGTTGCGCCACTAAAAAAGCCCCTCAGAGCGAGGGGCTTCATTCAGAATCATTATTTTATCCTTCTTGTACCGGTCGAAAACTGATCTTTCATCCTGTAAATGGTGTTGTGTACCACAGGGATGGCCAGGATGACCAGAGTGATGACTCCTTCAAGGCCGATGGTGATCCCGTTGTAAACGAAAGAGTAAAGGGTGGGGTTCATGCCTTCGGGAGCGTATTCACCGAAGAAGATGAATCCTGAGAGGAAACTGCAGATGAAACGGCCGACGACTGATACGGCATAACCGATATAGAGACCGTTCTTGGTTTCACTGAAGAATCCTGAAAGACCCAGAGCTGTGAAGGCCAGGATGTAGTCCAGGATCAGCTGGATCGGATGTACCACATAGCCTCCGATGACCAGATTCAGAAGACCCAGGGCAAGGCCGGAGATGAGGCCCCACTTAGGTCCGCAGAAGTAACCGGCGAGGGTGGCGGCCAGCATGCTCAGAAGCGTGATGGATCCGCCGTAGGGCAGGTGAAGAAGTTTGATCTGGTTGAGTCCGATGGACAGGGCTATGAGCACTGCGCAAAGGACAAGGTACTTGACATTTTTGTTTCTCATAAAAAAACCTCCAAATAAAATATTTCGGAGGGGAGGTGGGTTCTTTGCATCGCAAAAAACTCTGTTTTCTGTTTGATTGCTTGCCTACGCCGGTATTATCCGGATCAGGTCATGAGGGTTTAGATCTCAGCAATGGCAGCTCCCCTAGCACGCTTGCAATTATAAACCTTTTGAAGTATAATGTCAAATGGAATAATTTGATTTGGGGTGAGCCCCGGCCGGTGTGCCTGATGGCGGCGGGGCGGTGACTTTTCCCATAAATTCACATAGAAAGGATAAACATTTATGAACACAATGCACATTGTTCAGGAACCTGCGGGTCTCATCAGAAAAATCGCCAGAGATGCTCTCAGAGGTCACTGGAAGGAAGTTTTCATAGGAGTTCTCATCTACTCCGTTCTGACCGATTATATTTCCGCGATTCTGGACTTCATTTTCCCGATGTACAGAACTGTTGAGATCTACGGACAGCAGCTCACCATAAACCAGTCCTTCGTAGGCTCTTTATACACCACTGTTCTGGTAGGTGCCTTTGCCTATGGCCTGGCCCTTTTCATGTTGACCTTCTTCAGAACCAAGAAGACCAACAATACGCTTCTTTTCGAGGGCTTCAGCATGCCTGTTAAGACCATAGGACTCCAGATAGTAATCGTCATCAGAGTTTTCCTGTGGACACTGCTTTTCATCGTGCCCGGTATCATCGCGACTTTCAGATACAGCATGGCTTTCTATATCCTTGCAGATCATCCTGAGTACTCCATCAACCAGTGCATAGAGGAATCCAAGGCAAGAATGAACGGAAACAAGGGCGCGCTTTTCGTCCTTTACCTTTCCTTCATCGGTTGGTCCATCCTGGCATCTCTCGCATCCCAGGGACTGGCCAGCACCTTCGGTTCCGGCACTCCCGGTTACATGATCGGCATGGCAGTAGCCATCGTTCCCGGCATCTTCCTCACAGTTTACGTTAAAACTGCAGAGACTGTATTCTACGAGCTTCTGACAGGCAATCTGGTAGTCATGACACCGGATCCCTACGTTCAGGCTCAGGGAGTAAACCCTGACAACGTAGTGAATGCAAACTATCACGTTAACGAAGATCAGCCTGAAGCAGGCAATGCTCAGGGAAACGTCTTCGGCGGATATATCAGCCCCGCTGAGAAGGAAGCTGAAGTCCAGGAGAGAGTATATGAAGATCAGGCTGCTCCCGATGATTCAGTGGACACCTTCGGCGGTCCTGTTGATCACAAAGACGAAGACGACCTTTAATAATATTTGATACGCGAGGTAATTAATATGTCAAGAAACATCAAAACTCTTGATAAATATCTTGAAATGCTCATAAGGAAGGGCCTGCTGGTCTCGGACAACAGCACAACAGCCGATTTCAGCGCAGAGATCAAAGGCTTATCATACAATTCCAAAGCAGTTTCGCCGGGCACTCTGTTCGTATGCAAAGGTATGAATTTCAGAGAGAAATATCTGAGAGAGGCTCTGGATTCCGGAGCTGTGGCCTATGTCTGCGAGAAGGGTTCCGTAACAGCTCAGGCAGGAGCCCTGAAGGCAGCTGACGGTTCGGAGATCCCCATGATGGTCATAAACGACATGAGGGAGGCCATGACGGATCTGGGAAGCATGTTCTACGATAATATCTGGAACGATAAGCTCACTATGATAGGGATCACCGGCACCAAGGGTAAATCCACCACAGCCACTTTTGTCAAGGCCATCATGGATGAATACTACCTGGAGAAGGGCGAACCCGACATCGGTTTCCTTTCAGGGATCTACAACTATGACGGAGCTGAGCGCAAAAGTTCAGAGAAGATGACAACACTGGAGACTCTGGAGCTTCACGATCATCTGGCCAGGACCGCCGATAACGGCCTCAAGTGCCTGGTCATGGAGACTTCCTCCCAGGCTATCAAATACAAGCGCACAGCAGCTCTTCACTATAAGGTATGCGGCTTCCTGAACATATCTGAGGACCATATCTCAGACAGAGAACATCCCACTTTTGAGGATTACTTCGAGACCAAGCTTCAGATCTTCAAACAGAGCGACATAGCCTGCATCAATTATGAGATGGAGGACGAGCTTTTTTCAAGAGTCAGGGAAGAGGCCACAGCCCATTGCACCAGGGTCATCACCTTCGGTCAGAAGAAGGGCGCCGACTACTACGGTTACGACGTGGTCTCCACACCCAGCGAGATAAACTTCAAACTGGACTGCGAGGGAAGGACCGAGGACATCAAGGTATCCATCGGAGGCTACTACAACGCATCCAACGCCCTGGCTGCAATAGCCATGACAAGGGCTCTGGGAGTCTCCTTCGACAACATCAAGCATGGCCTTGAGCACGTAAAGGTGGCAGGACGTATGGAAGTCTACCACATGCTCAACAAGGACGTTGACGTCATCGTTGATTATGCTCACAACAGAGTCAGCTACGAGACCCTCTTTGAGAACATCGGTAAGCTCTATCCGGGCCGCAAAAGACTTCTGGTCTTCGGTGTTCACGGAAACAAAGCATATAACCGCAGACAGGATCTGGGCGAGATGGCTCAGAAGCACGCCGACCTGGTAGTCCTGACAGAGCAGGATATCGGAACCGATGACCTCCATCAGATCTGGAAGGATATCAGAGATTTCCTCCACGATGAGAAGATCGACTCCGAGATAGAGAACAGGAAGGAGGCCATCCTCCACGCCTGCGAGATCGTGCCCGACGGATGGGTAATGTGCATCTGCGGAAACGGAGCAGACCGCTTCCAGAAGAGAGGTCTGGTCTGCCAGCCCGAGCCCACAGACGGCGAGATCGTAGAAAGTTATATCCAGTCCCACAAAGGATGAAATATTATGAAAAAAGTCTTTATTTACAATAACGATGTGCCCCGTACTCTGGAGATCAAAAGCCAGCTTCTCACCAAGCTGGAGGCCATGAGCATAGAGGTAGTGGCGGATCCCGACAGCGCGGACCTCATAATAAACGTCGGAGGAGACGGAACGCTTCTGTCCCTCATGCAAAAATATGAATTTCCCACAGTTCCCGTGGCAGGCATCAATACCGGTCACCTGGGTTTCTTCCAGGAGATCGCTCCGGAGGATATGGACAGCTTCCTCGATGCCTTTGTCAGAGGCTATCTCAAAGTCCAGCCTTACAATATTGTAAAGGCCGACATACACTTTGCAGACGGCAGATCTATAGCCCACAGGGCTCTCAACGAGTTCGTCATCAAGGGCCAGGGGACCCATCCCATCCATCTCAATATAAGCATCAACGAATCCTTTATTGAGAAGTTCTCGGGAGACGGCATCATCGTATCGACCCCCGCAGGTTCCACTGCCTACAACTATTCTTTGGGAGGAGCCCTGGTGGATCCCAGACTGAACCTTCTTCAGCTGGCTCCCATGGCGCCAATGAATAACACGGCATACAGATCGCTGACTTCCAGCATTCTGCTTCCTGCCGACGACAGGGTCATCATCGAGCCTGTGGAAGAGCGGGGAAGGGATCTGGTCATTCTCTATGACGGCATGGAAGAGATATATAACAACATCACTTCCATCGAGCTGATCCTGTCAAGACGTAAGATCAACCTGGTGCGCTACGGTGAGACCACCTTCTGGGACAAGGTGAAGACTAAGTTCCTATGATAACGGAATTCAGATATACAGCTAAAACTGAAGACGAGGGCAAGGCTTTAAAGACGGTCCTTAAGGAACAGTTCGCTTTTTCATCCCGCCTCATGACCAAGTTAAGAAGAGGCGAGAGGATCAGGCTGAACGGTGAGACTGCTGCGGGCTGGCTTCCTCTGAAGGCCGGGGACAGGATAGAGGTCCTCATGCCTGAAGAAAAGTCCGAGTTCCCGCCGGAGGACATTCCTCTGGATGTGGTCTACGAAGACGAGCACCTCATGGTCCTCAACAAGCAGCCGGGCATCGTGGTCCATCCCACCAAAGGCAATCCCTGCCACACGCTCCTTAACGGCATCATGTATAAGATGCTTAAGGAAGCCAATGGAGATGACACGAAAATATATAAGGTGAGGCTCGTGAATCGTCTGGACATGAACACATCCGGACTTGTAGTGGTAGCCAAAAACCCTTATGTCCAGGCTGATCTGGTGAAGCAGATGAAGACCACCATGGTCAAGCGCTATCAGGCTCTTCTGGAGGGTATTCTTAAGGAGGATTCAGGAATTGTGGACCTGCCTCTTGGCAAGCCCGACGAGAATGAAGTGGAACGGTGGGTCGTGCCCATCGAGGAGGGCGGCCAGGAAAGCGTCACAAATTTCAGGGTCCTTAGGAGATTCAGTAAGCCTCATACCATGACCTATGGAACTGAGGCAGCAGGAGGCCCCATTGAAGAGAGAACCATAGACGGTTACACTCTGGCGGAGCTCAAGCTTGATACCGGAAGGACCCATCAGATAAGGATCCACATGGCAGCCACCGGTCATCCTGTAGTTGGAGACCATCTCTACTGTCACGGAGATCCTTTCGAATACCGGAGAGTCTACGGCGACCCGAGACCGCCTCTGACGGGAGAAAAGGGCCCGCGCATGGAGACTAACCCGGAGATCATATCGGACATTATAAACAGGCAGGCTCTCCACGCCGCGTGCCTGGAGTTTGTCCATCCTGTCACCGGGGAGAGCCTGCACCTTGAGGCAGAACTTCCCGAGGACATGAAAAAAGCAATTTCGATCATTGAAGATAAAGGGTGAGGTAGTTTTTTGAACATTTTGGATTATGTAGATTTCAGAGGGGATCTGACCTTCGCCGAGAGACCTTTTAACGAGGTTGACAATCTCATATTTTCGGAGCTTTCCTACGTGGAAATGGACGACTTCATAAGCCCTGACGGCACAGCGACCATGACGGTTTCAGAGCTTAGGGAGGCCTATGATAAGATCAGGAGCCGCTTCGATTATGCTTTCAGCGATCCCTGGCCGCTTCTTGACAGGTGCGGCAGGTCCGCCAGATTCGGTTCGGCTGAAGTCAGATATTATCTCAAAAAATTCGATTTTGAGAAGCAGTACCGATTCACGGCAGTTACTTTTAAATTCGAGGATAACACCATCTACGTGGCTTTCAGAGGCACCGACGGCAACATTGACGGATGGCGGGAGTGTTTCAATTTAAGCTATCTGGAGGAGACAGCGGGCCAGAAGGAGGCTGCGGAGTACCTGGAGAGGGTAGCATCTCTTACGGATGAGGATATCATCGTGGGAGGCCATTCCAAAGGAGGAAACTTCGCGGAATATGCGGCCGCCTTCGCAAGTGATGATGTAAGGCGTAAGAGGATCAAAGCGATCTACACCAACGACGGACCGGGTTTCAGAGATTCTGTGGCAGAGTCAGAAAACTACAAAGAGATCCTGCCCAGGACCCTTAAGATCATGCCTGAAGCTTCCATCGTAGGAAGCATCCTGAGAGGCGAAGAGACCGTAAAGGTCATCAAGGGTGACGGTGTGGGACCCATCCAGCACGATCCCTTCCACTGGAGAGTCCTGGGTACGGAGTTTGAGCCTTCCGACAGGAAGCCCTCGGCTCTTCTTACAGAGGAAACTCTGAGGATCTGGATCGACAACATGAACGAGGATGAGAGAAAGGATTTCACGGAAGCTGTTTTCGATGCCCTTTACGGCACCGGAATGACGGACTTCAGCGACATCCACAAGAAAAAACTCAAGACCGTCCTGGCTCTGGGCAAAGCTCAGCGCATCATGGATCCGGAGAAGAAAAAGACCGTCAAGGAAGGCCTGAAAAGGCTGGGAAGGGCGGCAAGGCAGGCCCGGAAGGTCAAAAGCAAGGGACAGAAAGCCTGAAAGTAAAAAAACGCAGGATCGACGGAGATCCTGAGGAGGAAAGATGACAAGACAGGAATTTTACGATCTGCTGGACATCGAGACGGCAGAAGATTTCAAATATGTGGAGAATATAGCTCAGTACCTGGAATGTGATGACGAGATCGAATTCCAGGATCTGGCGGCGCTTCTGAAGGAAGTAGACAAAGTTGAGACTGCGGGTCTTTTGGATGATTACTTCGAGGAGATCATGGAATTCATTCCGGAGGGAGAATCTGAGGTTTACAGTCTTTTTGGAAACATCAGAAGAAGCCTTCAGGGGATGCTCAAGAATTATGACGAGATGACCACGGAAGCCAAACTGGTTGAGGAACTGGAGCGCTTCAGACGCTGGTATTCCCTGGACAGCAAAGTATATCTCACGGACACTTCGACCCTGGCCGAAAAGGACGTTTCCATCAGGGACGCTCTGGGCGAAAAGCGCTTGGAGGGTCTGGGAGGAACTAAATATTACTATGATTTCACGGAAGCCATGGACTATCCTCTGGAGGAATATGTCATGAGCTTCGGCGATATGATGACTTTGGCAGAGGACACCGAGGAAGCTTGATTATGACAGAAAAGGATATGAAAACAAGACCTATAGGATTCATGGATTCAGGAGTCGGCGGGATCTCGGTCCTGAGAGAGGCAGTGAGAGTATTGCCCGGCGAGGATTTCGTGTATTTCGGAGACTCTGCCAACGCGCCTTACGGCACCAAAAGCCCTTCAGAGATCAAAGAACTGACCTTCAGGGCTGTGGACAGGCTCATGGAATACCAGATCAAAGCCTTAGTCGTCGCCTGCAATACGGCCACTTCGGCAGCCATCAAAGACCTTCGGCTGAAGTACCCTAAGATGCCTATCATAGGCATTGAACCTGCGGTGAAGCCGGCTGTGGTCTGCAGCAGAGGAGGGCGCATCATCGTCATGGCGACCCCCATGACCATCATCCAGCCCAAATTCAGGGAACTGGTGAATATCTACGAAAACGAAGCTGACATCGTTCCGCTGGCCTGTGAGGGCCTCATGGAATTCGTGGAAGAGGGGGTCAGCGACAAGGAGAGGCTCATGGAGTACTTCGACGAGACCCTTGGGCCGGTCTTGAGCGACGATACAGAGTCCATCGTCCTCGGCTGCACACACTATCCCTTCTTAATAAAGGAACTCAGGGAATATCTGGGCGACCGCCCCATAATGCTCATCGACGGTTCCAAAGGAACGTCATCCCAGCTCAAGCAGAGACTTGCGGACTGCGATCTTTTGAGAGACGATGATCATAAAGGGGAAGTAACCATGCTCAACTCTTCGGAAGACGAGGAAATGATCCGCTTATCATGGAGGTTATTCAATGAAGTTTAACCAGGAATTTTTGAAACTTTATGACAGGGCTATAGGCTCCGGAGTCTGTTCTTTCAGTCAGACGGGAATAGGCGTGTCAAACTTCAATCAGCTCTGCATGGACCCGGACTTCGTCCTGGATGATGAGACCATCATCAGGGCAGGTCGCGTCATGAAACTTTCTGATGAAAAGATCAGCTGGCTCCTGGAGCTGGCTGAAGAATCCAGGCCGAAGGAAGATTGATATGCCCACTGTTACAGGAATCATAGCTGAATATGATCCTTTGCATCTGGGCCACGTGTACCAGCTTGAGGAGGCCAGGCGCCTGTCTTCTTCTGATGTGACCATCGCGGTGATCTCGGGGAATTTCACCCAGCGCGGCGAGCCGGCCATAGTGGATAAGTGGGCCAGGGCAGAGATGGCTTTGAGGGCCGGCTTCGATCTTGTTGCGGAGATGCCCTTTATTTTCGCATGCAATAACGCCGGCTACTTCGCCCAGAGCGGAGTTGAGATCCTGGAAGCCCTGGGCGCCGACTATATCTCCTTCGGATCCGAGACTGCTGACGTCGAGACCCTTCAAGAGGCGGCAGACGCCAGGAAGGAGCTGAGCTATGAGCAGTTTCAGGACATCAGAGGCCTGGTGAAGGAAGGTGTATCCTATCCCAGAGCCCTGACCATGGTCCTGGGTGAAGAGAAGGCCTTCGGCCCCAACGATACTCTGGCGGTGGAATACATGCGCCACATGGAGAGCGCCAGACCGCTTCCTGTCATGAGAAAAGGAGCGGGTCATGGAGACCTTCGTGAAGAAGAGGGCATGGCATCGGCCACCATGATAAGAAAAGAATTATTGAGATCAGGCTCGGTGGAAAGTATCCGTACTTTCGTTCCCGAAGCCACGGCCGAAATACTTTTGAGAGAGCAGGAGGCTCACGGCTTCGCTGATCCTGAAAAGCTGGTGCCCTATATACGCGCCCGGGCTGCGGCCATGGACCGGACGGATCTCAACGGCATCTACGGCGCCGAGGAGGGCCTGGGAAGCATCCTCAAGGAAAATTTCAGATACAAAGAAACATATGAGGAGCTGGCGGAGGCCTTGAAGTCCAAGCGCTACACCAGGACCCGCGTGCAGCGGGTGCTGATCCACACCCTCATGAATCTGACGAAAGACGACATCATGGAAGCCGGGAATTACATCAGGATCCTGGGCTTCTCGGACAAGGGAGCCGAGTACCTGAAGGCTCTCAAAAAAGCCGACAGGGTGGGGCTCCCCATCATCGACAACATAAAAAAAGACTTAAAGGATCATCCCTGGCTCAGACGTACTTTTGAATTAGACATCAAGGCTTCAGATATATACAACACGATATACGGAAGAGACCTTTACGCCAATTCGGAATATGTCAAAAAGCCGTTGAAATTACAGGCAAAATAAGCTATAATATTGAATTTGGGAAGAGATTCCATAAACCACGTTTATTATTTTTTCGAAAAAGTAACATAAAGGAGAAAGCACATGAAAATTTTAGTAATCAACTGCGGAAGTTCCTCACTGAAGTATCAGATCCTTGATATGACCAATGAGACACTTCTTTGCAAAGGTCTCGTTGAGAAGATCGGCATCGAAGGCTCCGTTATCACTCATGAGAAGGTTGGAATGGACAAGTTCAGACTTGAGACACCCATGGCAAACCACGAAGACGCCATCGCACAGGTTCTGGCAGCTATCCAGGATCCCGAACACGGCGTTGTTAAGGACATGAGCGAGATCGGAGCAGTAGGACACCGTGTGGTACACGGCGGAGAAAAGTACGCAGATTCCGTACTCATCACCGAAAAGGTTATGAAGGACGTAGAAGAGTGCTGCGAGATCGCACCTCTCCACAACCCTCCCAACATCGCAGGAATCAACGCTTGCAAGGCTCTGATGCCCGACACTCCGATGGTAGCAGTATTCGATACAGCTTTCCATCAGACAATGCCGCCTGAAAGCTATCTCTATGCTATCCCTTATGAATACTATACAAAGTATCACATCAGACGCTACGGCTTCCACGGAACATCCCACAAGTATGTATCCAGGAGAGCAGCTGAGATGCTGAACGTTGATCTTGAAGATCTGAAGATCATCACATGCCACCTTGGAAACGGAGCTTCCGTATCCGCTATCAAGCACGGCAAGTGCATCGACACATCCATGGGCTTTACACCGCTTGAAGGTCTGGTAATGGGAACACGTTCCGGCGACATCGACCCCGCACTTGTTACCTACATCAGACAGAAGGAAAACCTTCCCAGCGGCAAAGCTAACGAGATCCTGAACAAGAAGTCCGGCGTACTTGGAATCTCCGGCGTATCCTCCGACTTCAGAGACATCGAAGCAGCAGTAGCAGAAGGAAACGAAAGAGCAGCCCTGGCTCTCAAGGTATTCGCTCACAAAGTAAGATTCTACATCGGAGCTTATATCGCTGAGATGAACGGATGCGACGCTATCGTATTCACAGCCGGAGTAGGTGAGAACGACATCACCATGAGAGAACTCATCTGCCACGACCTCGGAAACCTTGGCATCAAGATCGATCCTCTCAAGAATAAGATCAGAGGAAAAGAGACCATCATTTCACCTGACGATTCAAGAGTAAGCGTTCTGCTCATCCCTACAAACGAAGAGCTCATGATCGCAAGAGATACCTATCAGATCGTAAAGGAAATGTAATAGTTTAAGGCCCGGAGGCGGGAAACTGCCGGTAGGTGCAGATATTGTGTATAGAGCATAGTTTTTTTGCAAATATACCTCAAAAAGATGTTGACAAAGCTTTGATTATCAAGTAATATCAAGTAGTTGACGATTAATTTGGGCAGGGTGTCAGTGATGCTTCGAAACTGCATCGGACCATCAGGCCCTGATCCCATGAAATACAAATTGCAGGAGGTGTTAGGATATGGCAGTACCTAAAAGAAGAACTTCAAAGGCAAAGAGAAATTCCCGTCAGGCAGCTAACATGAAGATGTCTGCACCTGGATTATGCATTTGCCCTCAGTGCCACCAGCCAAAACTTCCTCATAGAGTTTGCCCTAACTGCAACTACTATGACGGAAAAGAAATCGTGGCTGAAGCATAAGCAAGGTTTATTGAAGGCAAGTCACTATGGCTTGCCTTTTTTAACAAGCTTAGGCGCCGCAGGTGCCGCGTAAAGCCGGCACATCATGCTAGTGTGGCTCAATGGTAGAGCAGCTCATTCGTAATGAGCAGGTTGGGGGTTCGATTCCCTTCACTAGCTCCAAATAACAGAAGCACCCATTTTGGGTGCTTTTGTTTTTGTATAATTGAATAATTATAATAAAAATATTCTGAAAATTTCATCAAACAGTGTCGACAAAGCAAATCAATTGTGGTAAAATTTGTATTCATAATCATTTTTTTGTAGGAGATTTAAAATGGAAAGAGAACGTTTAGGCAGCAGGTTAGGCTTCATTCTCATCAGTGCAGGCTGCGCCAT
>JAEEGL013054867.1_pt1 | contig 18875 bp, 10 predicted proteins | sample 9134231 | NCBI WGS metagenome assembly JAEEGL01 (sample SAMN16246548, study PRJNA631951) | gut metagenome | biome: gut microbiome; feature: rumen; material: fiber-attached | host: Bos | place: Iran: Karaj | collected 2018-10 | reverse complement strand
TATAAATATCTTTAATTATTTTATTAGTAAAACTAAAAGATAAAAATTCATCATTTTTAATTGCATCATTAAATAATTCAAAAACAAAATTTTGAATACAATTTTCACCTAAATACATAAAAATATCTTCAAAATTAATTTCAATAATAGTACATTCACTTTCAGCTGAATATTGATATAAAGATTCAATTTGATTAAATAAACCAATTTCTCCAAAAATTTCACCTTCATTTAATATTTTAACATTAATATCATTTCTTTTTGCTTCAACTTCTCCTGTTAAAATATAATAAACATTTTCAATAAGAGAATCTGCTTCTAATATAATAGAATTTTTATCATATTTAATTATTGGACATTCTTTTACTAATTCTTTTAATTTATCATCTTCTGTAAATGCAAAAAAAAAATGTCTTTTTAAATTCCAAAATTTTTCTTCATTTTCTCTTTTTTCATAATCATTAACAAATTTTCTATATTTTTCTAAAGGTAATTCAAATAAATAACATCTTCCAACTGTTTTAATATAACATTTTTTTTTTGAATATTTTAATAAAGCTTGTGTACTTATTCCATTTAATTTAGTTATTTCATAAATATCATCATCAATTCCATATTCAATTTTACCTTTTTCAATTATATAATATATATCTTCATATTTTGAATTTTGATCAAATATTATTATATTATCTTTTATTCTTTTATATACTAAAGTATTTAATATCATATTTATAAAACTTTCTGTCATATTATCATCTAATAATTCATTATCTTTTAATATATCTATTAAAGTTTGTCTTTGTTTACCTGATAATTTTTTATTTATTTGTTCTATTGGATCATGTTTTTTTTTTTTTATCATAGATGAACAAGGAGAAAGAGAAATAGTTGTTTTATTTTTTGAATCATCTAATTTTAATCTTGACATATTTGTATTATTAATTGAATCAAATAAATTACTTTCTTTGAGATCATTTATTTTTGAATTTTTAATTTCATTAATTTGTAAATTTAGACTATTATTATTACTAATATTATTTGTACTATTACTAATACTATTAATATTATTTGTATTATTAATACTACAATTATTACTATTATTATTGATATTATTTTTAATAAAATTATTAATATTATTAATATCATTTATATGCTTCGATAGTAAATTACTTGATTCTTTTTTAAATAAACTTTTCCTTGGTGGAATTTGATATAATTTAAATTTATGATGTAAATCATCAAATTTATGTGTTTTATTATTTTTAATTAAATTATTTGAACTCATTTTTAATGATATTTTTTTTTGATAAAGGAATTTATTTTTAAAAGAATTATCCATTGGAATTGCAAATGATTTTCTTTTTTTTTTAATATCATTTGAAATTTTCATTGAAGGTTTTAATTCAATTCTATTTTTATTAACATGATTTATTGTTTCTCCTTTTGTAATTCTTTTTTCACTAATTCTTTTATATTGTTTTGTTGTATTCATATTATTTTCAATATCATAAAATGATAATTTTACATTTGGTTCTTCAAATTCATTTTGCTGTTCATTATTAATATTTTGTTTATCATTCATATTATGAGGATGTTCTTCAATTGTAATTAATCGAGTTTGATTAATTCTTGTATTATTATTACAACATATGGGACCCATTCTTTTAAAGATTAGTAATTTATTTTTATATTTTTTAAATTAAATAAATTTAATTTTTTTAATTTTTTTTATTCTTGAAAGTTTAACTTTTTATTTTATATCTTAAATTGACATTTATTTCTTTTTTTTAAATTATCATATTATTTCTATATTTTATATTTAGGTAATATAAAGTTATATTTTAACAATAATATTTCCTAGTAAAATTTATTTTTAAAAAATAAAAATAATTATTTTTTTTATAGATTCGATATTAATATTTTTTTTCAAATATTAAAAAATATTATTATCTTTTTCTTATATTTTGAATAAATACATTTTTTATTTTATTTATTGAAAAAAAATCAAAAAAAACATTTCTATATAAAATGAGAGATAAAGATTATATTAAATATATAGTTTGAAAAAAAAATCATTATATAAATTTTTAACAAATACAAAAAAAAACTATTTATATAAGTATTTTCACAAAAGAAAATATATTAATTCATTATTGACTATCAATCATTTTATAAATTTATTTTCTTTTGATTTTTTTTATTTGTGTTTTAGCTTTTTTTATCAATATTTTATCATTTATATAACTTTGATTTAATTCACTTTCATAAATCTTTTTATTTAAAATAATATTTTTCTTAGAAAAAAAAGTATTCCATTCAAATAAATTTAATTTTACTAAATTATCCAAAATTTCATTATCTAATATTAAATTATATTTCAGAATTTTATTTAAATTATTAAATTTACATATTCCAAGCCAATGAAAAGATGGTTGTTTAATTATAATTTGGATATTATTAATATTATTTTCATCAAATTTATAAAAAAAATTATCTAATTTATTAATTTTAATTCCATTTAAAACATTTAATGAAAAAAGTACTGTTTTTTTTTCTGTATTAATTAATGAACATTTATAAATTATATCTTTTATATTATATCTTCTTGATAATTTATGAAGTATTTTTAAATCAAAAAAAGATGTTTCATAAATATTTTCTTCTTCATCTACAATAATATTTATAATATGTGATGTTAATTTTATATAATTTATTTTATCTTTGAAATATTGATAAAAAAATTCTTTATTATTTTTAGGTTTATTGAAAATTTTTTTTTGGTAAATTTCTTTATCAATATCTAAAGTTATTTTATTTAAAATCTTTTCTTTATAAAATAATTTTGAAATTGATTGTCTAAATATTTTAAAAGAAGTTAAATAACATAAACAAGGAATTTCCCAATTTATAAAATTATTTTTAATTATATAAATTAAAAGTCCTTTTCCTCCAAATTTATATATAGAAATTTCATTTTTAATTAATTCAATTTTAGGAGGAATAATTTGAATCTTTAATATTTTATCTTTTTTAATAAAGGCAAATGTATTAATAATTTCTGTTTTATTAAAAAAAAAATTAGAATCATAATCAAATAAATCAATATCTGAGTTCATTAAATTATTTATTATTTCTTTTATTATATCTTGATTAATTTTAATATTATTTTCTTCTTGTTTACTTTCAATTATTTTAGATATAAAAAAAAGAAAATTTTCATATGATAATGAATAATATAATGCAATTACATTTAATGGAAGAAAAATACTTTGAATTTCATTATTATCTGAATCTAATAATTTTATACAAAAAGAATATAAATTTAATATTACTTGTTCTTTATTATTATTATTTCCTAATAAAAAAATTTTTGATAACATAATTTTATCATATTGATTTAATTTATTTTTTAAATAATTAATTAATGTATTTATTATAAAATTATAATAATCTTTATTACTAAATTTAAATTCATCATGTAAAATATAAAAAGCATCATTTGGTAAAAATTTTATCATTTTTTTTTCATCATCTAATTCTTCAATAATATTATTATTATTATTAAAAATAAAAGAAGCTGAATTTGTCATGGAAAATCTAATTAAATTATTAGTAGAATCATTAATTGATAATGGATAATTTGAATCACTAAATAAAATTTTTCTTCTTACTTTAATATTTGTACTTCTTATACTTGATGTAGAATTTGAATTTATAATTATTGGAAATTTTTTTACTTTTATTTTATTTTTTGAAAATATTGTATATTTTTTTAACAAGTTATATGATGATTTATTTGATGAAAATACTTTAATTATACTTTTTGAATTTTTTCTTGATATTAATTTTTCCCTGTTTGCTTTTTCTAATAATATATCATTTAATGATTTGTTTTTTGTTAATTTATTATTTAAATAAGATTTTTTCAATGGAGATTTTAAAGGATGTCTTTCAAGATAATATTGTTTTATTTCATTCCACATTTATTAAATTTTATTTAACATATTTATAATTTAATAATTATTATTCAAATAAAAATAAAATATTTTTATTTATCAAAATTTTTATTTATAATTTTTATTTTCTTTTTTTGTGTTGTAAAAAATTATAATATTTTAATTTTGATATTTAACTTTCATATTTCTTTTTATTAAACCTCATTTTATTTTCAAAAAAAACTTATTATAATAATTCATTAACTCCCCAAATAATAATAAAATAAATAATTTAAAATAAAAAATAATAATATCTCAAAAAATAAAATAAACAAATATAAAATTTTAAATTTAAAATTTAATTATCCAATATTCTTAACATCAACTTCCTCATCTTCCATATAAGCAAATTCCTCTCCTACAAATTGACTACCATTATTCTCTTCTTTTTTTTCTTCTTCAACTTCTTGATTTTTAATTTCTTCATTACCTTCATTATTACCACTTTTTAAAACATTATCTTCTTCATTTTTTTTTTCTTCCTCACCAACAATAACAGGAATTTCTTCTTCTTTTTTTTCTTCTATTCCAATTAAATCATTTTTATTAATTTCATTTTCTACATTCAAAATATCAGTTTTTGGTGGTTCAACTTCTCCTATACTTGCAGTAGATTTATTTGTTTTCAATTTTGTAGCTCTTCTAGTTTGTTTTCTTTTAGCATCTCTCATATTAATTTTAATAATATAACCTTGATAAAATGGATTATCATAATTTAATTTATATAAACCAGTCTCAGCTTCTTTTTCTGGTGTTGGGAATTTTTCTTTTAATGTCTTGTAATCAGGATGTGTTATTAATTTAATTAATTTTCCAATTATATTTTCTAATTTATTTACTAAAGGTTGAGCTGCTCTTTTTTCTTTTGGCCAATCATCAGGTGAATCTCCTGGTGGATATGGACTTGCTTTATCAACTGCACGACATAATGCTTCTAAAAATTCTGGTAAATACATATTTAAATGTTTATCACTGTAAATTTCATTTACTTGTAATCTAATTGCATAATTAAATATTAAGGGATTATCTCTTACTGGATATTCATTTACATCTACGAAACTTTGTACTAAATTGTTAAATTCATCACATACCATCCATACATCTTTTTTACGTGGTCCTTTTTGTTTTGCCCATGACATGTATAAAGCATCTAATATTGGAAGGTAGGCTTTTAAGAAATAATCAACTGCTTCATTGTAATAACGTTCCATTCTCCATTTGTGATATTCAAAACCTTTTATTGCTACATCGTAATGTTCTGTAAATGCTTTTTTTGTTGCTTCTAATACATCTGTTGTTGTTTTTAAACATGTTACATATTTATCTTTTGCTGCTTTTACTAATAAATTCATAAATTGATGTCTTACTATATTATCACTTAAATTTTTATTATTATTTTTTTTTCTATCATTTATATCATATGCATTTGCACAAACTACTTTTTGTGTTAAGTAAACATTATTTATATCATATGTTTTATCACACATTCCAGGACATTTACTAATAAATTCAGTTAATGAATTTTGTGTAATTTGCCATACTGTAAAACCACTCATTGATGCATAATATTTATAACAATCAATCATATCACGATATCTTTCTCTTAACATTTTCTTTAATTCTGCTAATTGATTTTCATCTTTGAAATCTTTATTAAATAAACATCTATTAAAATCAAATTCGAAACATTCATCTAAATATTCTTCACTATCACCTTCAAATTCATAACCATAATAAGCCCAAATAGAAATAGGGAATATCCAAGGTGTTCTAGGTTTAACAAATTTATTAATAATTTTAGGTGGTCTTGGTTGAGCAAATTGCAGTTGTTTAATAAAGTTTTCATTAACAACATTTCTATTAACATTAACAATTTTTTTTGATACTTTCATAATAGTACGTGTAATAACTTCACCAGCACTTGGTTGAGTATATAAAACTTTCATTCCAGGACTTAAAGTATGAAAATCATCTTTTATATCATCAGGATTACCACCACTTTCAATTATTTTCTTTTCTTTTTCTTCAAGTTCTTGTCTTTTTTGATAAAGTAATCTAGCTCTAATATTATTTAATTCTTCCATATATTCACTATCAAAACTAATATTAATATAATGATTCTTATTTAATTCAATAATTTCATTATTACCATTTTCACCTTCTTCTTCAACTGGAATAGTATCAACAGTAAAAAAATAGCTAATTTCACCAGGAGGACACATTCTTACAATTTGAAATTTACTTCCTAAACAATGCATACCAAATGGTTCATAATTATCAAAACTCAAATGAATTTTAACAATATGAGAAGTAGCATCAAGAATAGGTTCTTTTGGTACGAAAGTAAATTCAATTTCACGATAACCATCACAAATCCAACATTTATTTAATCCTCTTAAATTTCTAACATTATCAATATGACTTTTTCTTAAATTATAATCTTTATTCATAGGATAAGATAATTGACAATTAGCAAAAAATTTTTCTTCTTTACCATATAAAGGATGAAGAAAACCTAAAGCATCAATACTCATTTCATTACCATCAACATGCATTCCTAAAATAATATGATTATCTTTTGATTGATTTGCTAAATATTCACAATCAACTGCTGATAAATTATTATGTGATATATCTAAATGTACTAAAGTTATACTTTTTTCTTTAAAATAACTTCCTAATTCATTTGCAAATGAACTTGGATTTTGAACTGGTTCTTTTATTTTTTTTACTTCTTGTACTTTTGGTTTTTCTGATCCTTTTTTTTTATCATCTTTCTTTGCATTACCTTTCTGATCTAAAGGAGGTAAAAGTGGATTTCTTCTATAAGTAAATTTACCTTTTGTTAATCCTTCTTCAATTAAATGATTATTAAATTTTCTATTTGGATCTGTTAAATTTTGATTAACTAATTCTTCATAAATAATAGGTTTTGAAAAATTATTTCCAATATTATTCCAACTTAAATCAAGTACTTTTAATTCACGATGTGCTTTTAATTTTTTTATTATTTGCCCAGCTGCATTATTTGAAATTTTATTATGATTTAAAACAAAAGTTTTTAAAATATTACAAGAATTTAACATTTCTATGATAGAATTAATACTACTATCAGTAATATTATTAAGACCAAAATTACAATAAGTCAATTTATAAGAAGCATATTTACATAAAGCATCAGAAATTAATTTAATATTTTCATCTCCTAAAAAATTACCATAAACATTAAAAATTTCTAAATTACATTTTGTATCATTAATATAAGTTACTAATTCAGTAATATCATTATCAAATATTTTATTTTCACTTAAATCCATTTCTTTAATTTTAGGAAGTAATTCTCTATTATCATTAATAGATTTTAAAATCATAGAAGTACCATTACTACTTAATCGATTATTATTTAATTCAATTGATTCAATATGATGTGAAAATTTAAGTGAATTTCCAAGAGCTTTCGCATAATTATCACCAACTTTTTGAAAATTCATTTTTAAAATAGTATCATCACCACTTCTTTGTAAAATTCCTAATGGATTAGGTATAATTTTTTCTTCATTTGATGATTGTATAAAAGCAAATGAAGGAGTAATTTTTGAAATTGGTTGTTTTCTATTTAAAATTTTAAATTTTTGATATTTATTAAAAAAACCTTTCATACAATTTTTTTCTACATAATTTGTACTTTTAAATTGACCAAATCCATATTTATTATCAAATATATATGGAATTCCATTCTTTGCTTCATCTTTTATTTTTTGAATTATGTCTGATGCATTACTTTCATATATTTTAATTATTGATTTTTCATTTTCTATATTCGCTTTTTTATCTTCTTCATCCATTTCTTGTAATTCATTTGGATCTGTTTGATATCTGTTTGATGATAAACTTTTATTTGCGATTGGTGCTAGTTTTTTTAATTGGAATTTACGCATTATTGATGCAAAATGATGAGTATTAAAACGTTGGTTTACATTTCCATCTGTGTTTAATGGACTTTTTGATGATTCGTATATACTTGGTAAAATTTCTGTTCGTTTCATTTTTTATTTTTTAATTTTTTTTTTTATATATTTGGTTTTTTTTTTTGGTTTTTTTTTAATGATAGTTATTTAGAAATTAATTATTTTTTTTAGAATTTATTTTAATTTTTATTATTGAAATTAATAAAATATGTTATAGAGTTTAAATTAAAATAGTTTATTCTTTTGTTTATTTCCATAAATAAAAATTTAATTTTGTTATAATATTATATACATTAAAAATTAAATTTATTTAGAAAAATCATTTTTTGTAAACTATTTTTTTTCATTAAATCATTAGACGCTTTTTTGATAATTAAAAAATAATTTCAATTAAAAACTTAAATACCATATCCCTCTTATGTAAAAATAAGTCATCAATATATAATTTTTTTCAAATTTGGAAAAATAACTAATAAAGAATATCTATTTACATTTTTCCTATTTATAAATATTTTTTCATTGAATAATGATTAAAATAATTTACATTATTTGATTTAAATTTTTTAAAGCAATTTTCAAAGAAGAAAATTTATTTTCATCAATTAATAAATTAAAATTTATTAATATTAAAAATTCATGTTCCATTTGTAATAATTCTTGTGAAGGAACTCCTGCGATTTGTGCATAAAAATTATTAGGATAAATTTCATCTTCATTAAATTTAATAGAAATTAAAACAGCAGAAAATAAAATTTTATAAATATTATAAATAGTTATTTTTTTTATTTTTGATATTGAATCAATATATATTAATGCACAAATTAATGTATTTTCTTCAATATTTGTATATTCAATTATACGATTTATATAATCTGAAATAGAAATATTTGGCATTTTTTTTGGATTAAAAATATCATTTATTGTATTATAATTTGTATTTGTTTTACTTAAATTTGTAATTTCTGATAAAATATATGATATTGATTTTATCATTTTTTCTCTTTCTTTTATTTTTTCATTTTCAATATCAACATTAAATTCTTCTGCATTTGTATTTGAATCTTCACTATTAAATGAAGTATTTTCTTCATTAATTTCTTTTTCTTCTATTTCAATTTGATCACCGATTACTTTTCCAGACATTTATTAATATTAATTGAATATATTATTTATTCATCATATTATAATAATTATATTTTATTTATTTTAAAATAAATTTTTTTTTTATTCAGATACTTTCTTAATTATTATAAAAATTAGGTTTTTCAAATAATTATTCTCTTTTTTTTACTTTTTATTTTTATTATATAAAAAAAAATCAAATTAAAATAAAATTTTTTTCATCTCTCTAATTAACTTCATTTATTTATTAATTTTTCTGTTTTTTTTTATAAAATTTTCTTTCTATTATGAATATTTCTTTTTTAATTGAATTATTTTTCAAATTTTCTATAATATAAAATTTATATTTTTTATTTTTTGAATAATTTATTAAATATAATTATTGAAAATTTAATTACAATATAAAAAAAAATAAGTAAAGTTAATAATATAAATTAAACCTTTTAACCCAAAGTTTAAAAACCAATATTATATAATTTATAACCCATAAAAAAATAAATAAAATTTACAATTATTCATTATTAATTTTAGGAGGTAATTCAACTAATTGATATTCCTCATTTAAACTTCTATTATATCCACTCCATAATTTTTTAATAATAAATTTTCGAAATGAAACATTATCAAAACAATATTTATTAGTAAAAGAAAATTCAGGTGATTTTTCCATTACAAAATCATATTTTGGATCATAAGAACCAATACTTGCTTCACTTAATAAATTATCATTTTTATTTATTTTATTAGAATATTCTAATTTATCTTTTTTTGAAATTTTACTATAATCTGGATAATAATAAATTCTTTTATTTAAAACAGTTTTATTTGTTTTATTATTTGATAAACTAGTAAAATTTTTATCTGAATGATTTTTAGTAAGATAATTTATTTTTGATAATTTTTTTATAGAATCATCAATATGATAATTTATACTTGGTAAATTATTTCTACTAATTACATTTTTTGATTTTTGAGAATTAAAAATTAAATCTTTGTTAGGGTGCATTGATTTATTTGGAGAATTATTTTCTGATTTATTATTTTTTTTACTATTTTCTATATAATCATTTAATTTTTTTGGATTTTTTAATAAAATATTTGCATTTGATTTATTCTTTTGAATTATTTTTGGATATGAAAAAATTACATTTGGTATTCTTTTAAATATTAAATCATATTTTGGATTATATATTTTTAATACTTTTGATATATTATGTTTTTTTATTGATTCAATATTTTTTTTCTTTTGGTTGCTTATATTATATTTATAAATATTTTTGCTTAATTTTTTTTGTAATTCTTCTTTATTTATTTGTTTTAATTTTTTTTTATAATCTTCTAAATTGAAATTTTTTAATTTTGAATCATCTATTAATAAAGAAATTCTATGATATTTTATTTTATCTTCTTCAATTGATAAATCGGAATTATTTAATTTTTTTGAATTCTTTTTGTGACTCATATTTTTGATTAAAGATTTCAAATTATTCTCATAACCTAATAAATTAGAAATCATTTTATTTAATTTAGATAAACATTTTGGACTTTCAATATTATCAAATAGATTTTTCCCTTTTTCTTCCATTTTAAAACCTAAAAAAAATTATTCAAAATATTTGATGTATAAAAATAATAATATATTATAAAAAACGTTAATAAAAACAAAAAAAAATGAATAAAAAAAAAATAAAAAAAATATAAAAAATTAAAAGTAATCTCCAAAAAATTAAAAAAATAAAAAAAAACATAAAATAAAAAACAAAAATATAAAACCATATTAAAAATAAAAAAGTAAAAAAAAAATGGAAAAAGACATAGAAATGAAAGACCAATCAAAAAAAGAAGAAAAACCATCAAAAGAAGAACCAAAAGAAGACTTAAACGCCTATATAGAAAGAATGAAAACCGAAATATCATCTCTTCCCTTAGATCAAATAAAATCAAAAATAAAATCATTAGAATCCCAAACTCAAACATTTAAAGGTGACATAAATAAAATGAAAGTAGACATAAAAAAATTTAATTCTCGTATAAAAGAAAACAAAAAAAAATTAACAATGTCATGTGGTTTACCTCATTTAATATCAAACGTAGCAGAAATATTTGATTTAGAAGAAATAGACAATAAAGATGAAGGAAGTGGTTTAAATCAAGAAAAATCAAAATTAAACAACAAAGGAGTAATAATAAAAACAACAATGCGTTCAACAATATTTCTCCCAGTAACAGGATTAGTTGATGCAAAAGATCTTCATCCAATGGATTTAGTAGGAGTTAATAAAGATACATATTTAATATATGAGAAATTACCAAGTGAATATGATAGTAGAGTAAGAGTAATGGAACTTGATACAAAACCAACTGAAAAATATTCTGATTTAGGAGGTGTTGATAAGCAAATACAAGAATTAGAAGAAGCTATTGTATTTCCAATAGAAAAAAAACACTTATTTGATGCTATTGGTATAAAACCACCTAAAGGTGTTTTAATGTATGGTCCACCTGGTACTGGTAAGACTATGATGGCAAGAGCAGTTGCTTCAAGAGCTAATGCTACTTTTTTAAAATTAGCAGGATCACAATTAGTACAAATGTTTATTGGTGATGGAGCTAAAATGGTACGTGATGCTTTTGCTTTAGCTAAAGAAAAAGCACCTACTATAATATTTATAGATGAAATTGATGCTGTTGGTTTAAAAAGAAGTGGTGCTGAAGTTTCTGGTGGAAGAGAAGTACAAAGAACTATGTTAGAATTACTTAATCAATTAGATGGTTTTTCTTCTAATGAATCTGTTAAAGTTATTGCTGCTACTAATAGACCTGATGTTCTTGATCCTGCTTTGTTAAGAAGTGGGAGACTTGATAGAAAAATTGAATTTCCTATGCCTAATGAAGAAGGGAGAACTAAAATATTGGAAATTCATTCTAGGAAAATGCATTATAATGAAAAAATGGTTAATTTTAAAGAATTTGCTAGAATGACTGATGATTTTAATGGAGCTATGTTAAAAGCTGTTTGTGTTGAAGCTGGAATGATTGCTCTTAGGAGAGGTGCTAGTGAAGTTTCACATAATGATTATGTTGAAGGTATTAATCAAGTTAAAGCTAAGAAAAAAGCTAAGTTATATTATTATTCTTAAAATAAATGCAAAATATTTTTTTTATTTTTATATAAGAGATTTTTTTTTAATGAATTGATATTCTAATTTTTTTTTTTAATTTTAAATTAGTTATTTTAGAAAGTAATTTTATTCAGATTTTTTATTTAATTTTTTTTTTTATTTTTAAAAAATTATTTTTTATTTTTTAATTTTAAATGAAAGCTGAAATGAAATTAGTTAATGTAAAACCTTTTAATTATGTTCCTTTTAATGAAAAATTACCATCTTTACCAATATCAATAAAAGAATATTCTACTAAAGTAGATGATGGAATTAATACATTGAAATTTGGAAATTTATCAAAATCTAAAAATTATAATGAAATAAAATTAATAAATAGTAAATCACCAGAAATATCATCAAGACATAAAAAAGTATTATCAGAAAATATAATATCATCATCTCAAAGAAATGATATATTTAATAAATTATCAATTAAAAATGAAAAATTAATAAAAATAAGAGAATCATTAAGAAAACAAAATTTATTAAATTTAAATGATAAAATAAATAAAAATAAAAATTTAAATAATAATAATAATATAATTAATACAAATAATTCTTTACCAGAAATTCATTGTTTAACAGAAAGAACAATTAATAAAAAAAGTAGAAATTTAAGTAATGATTTATTAAATAATTATGATTCAAATTCAATTAATCAATATCTTTTTTCTTCTTTAAATAATTTAACAGAAGATGCAAATGTTGAAATTCATAATTTAAAACATAAAAAAAAAGTTAATAGTAAATATAATAAAAAAATGATTGGAAAATGTAATAAAAGATTAAAAAAATTTAATAATAAAATGATTATTGACACTGATGAATTTATTACTGAAAGATTTAAACCTGGAAAAAATAATTTTAATAAATATTTTGATGATTTAATTGTTGGAGATAAAAATTTTGATATTAAAGCTATGATGAATATATTAAATGAAAGAAAAAAACCAAAAAATAAAATTTTACGTGAAATTAGATATGATAAAATTGAAGAAAAACATAAAAATTTTAAAAGATTAATTGAAAGTAATGAAATAGATTTAAAAAATTTTCGAAAAAATTTTTATAAATTAGTTATTAAAAATTAATGGTTTGTAAATTTAATTAATAATATTTATTTTTTGGTGTTATAAGTTTATAATATTAGGAATATTAAATTTAAAATAAATTAAAAAGTTAAATTAATATAAATATTAAATAATAATGCATTTTTATTCTATAAAAAATTCAAAAGAAAACAAATATTCAATATTCAATATTCTAATTATTTATTATTAAAAAAGTAAAAAATAATTTTAAAAAAAAATTTTATTTTTACCTTATATATAATTTTATTTATTTATAAATATTATAGTTTGAAAAACATTCAATATTTTTATTAAAAATATTATCTCCTGAATTAAATCTATTTGGATTTAATTTATAATTAATTAAATCTTTATTAATATATTTCCCAGATTGTATATTAATATTATTCAATTTTTTTCGATAAACATTTGGAGAACCATATATGAATTTATTATTTTTTGGATGTATAGTTTTATTAAAATAAACATCATTATTATTATTATTATTTTTTTCTCTATGACTAAATATAATATTACTAATTCTATTTTCAACAGATTTAATGTAATCAGAAACATTATAAGGATAATTAATATTTCTTGTACGAACACTTAAATTTATATTATTTGTAATATTTGGATTATTATAATTATCTAAACTATTATGTTTTAAATGAATAAAATTATGATTATTAATATCATTTTTATTATTAATATTTAAATTCTTATAATATTCAACATTATCTGAATTAATTTTAAATATATTTTTTTGATTTAATTTCAGATTAGATATATTTTTTTCATTAATTTCCTGTTTTTGTAAATTTGTATTTTTATTTTTATGATAAGATTCAATATTATCATTAATAAAATCAATTGGAAAATGTGCTGATTTTTTTCTTATTTTAACCGTATTCTCAATTTTTTTATTATTTGGATTTTGAGTATTAGGATTATTATAATATATTTTATTATTATTTCTTGATAATATTGTATATTTTGATTTATCCGTTATATACATTATATGATGTTGATTTTCATTACTTTTATTTCTCATTGAATTATTATTATCTTCGTCATTAATTCCTTTTAATAATTCTAATTTTTTATATAAATCAAAATAACTAAAATGTGCTCCATATTCATATACTTTTTGGACTTTATTATCTCCATAATAAATTCCTTTATAATCCATAATTTATTAAAAATTTCTATTCTGAAAAATTAATAAATAAAAATTATTTATAAAAAAATTAGATTTGATTAATATTATCATATGGATATATTATAAATTCAAAAAATAAAATAAAAAATTCAAAAATTAAAAGCATTTTTAAAATTTTTTTACAATTAAAGAAATCCAATCAATATTAAAATATGATTTATATTAACAATTATAAATCAAATCACCTCACATTATTTACTATTATTACAATATTTTTTATAAATCAATAATTCCGTTATTAATTCTAAAAACTCATAATCATATATTATAATTAAATTAATCTTTTTATTTTAATATATTAAAATCATTACTCAATAATTATTCATAAAATGGAAACTAAGATTAAATGGTTATTTACATATGAAAATTAATTAATTCAATTTATTATTTTAAAAAGAAGAAAAATAGATAATAAATTTTATGAATTAATTGAAAATTAAAAAAGCAAAGAATAGACTTTCATAAATAACTTACTATTTTAAAATTTATTTTTAAAAGAGTTAAAACTAATCTAATACTCATTTTTTATAATAAGATAAAAATAAAAGATAAAGAAATATTCATAACATCAGATATGATAAATACAAAAATGAATATTATTTTGTAAAAATTTAAATTTAAATCAAAATTATATTTTTTTATAAAAGAAGTTCTCAGGAAATATTTAAAGGATTTTATTTAATAAATGTTTTAAAATATCAATTATTTTAATTATTATTTATTAAAAGATATAACTTAATATATATTTACTTATTCATTAATAAAAATAATACAAATTGTAAAATATATTCTTTTTACAAATTTTTAATTCATAAGAAGATAATTAAAACATAATATAATAATAATTGAACAACATTTATATATTCTATATTTGTTATTTAATTTATTAAAATTGGTTTAGTATGTAATTACAATTTAAATAAAAAAATAATTTTTTTTTATCAACCATCAAATCAATACAAAAAGATATTAATTTATAAATGAAATAATATAATAAAATATTAAAATTTATAAAATATATATTTTTAACTTATTCCATTTTTCAAAAATAAAAAAATGTCAAATACTCAAAAAAATAATCTGTAATATATAAAATTGTTAATTTTATAGTACATGTGTAATTCATACAAAAATATGGAATAAAGATACAGAAGATTTATTTGATTTTGAATCAGATGATGTAAAAATAAATGAAATAAAAATAAACAATTTTTCGTCAAAATCATACTTAATAAGTAATAATGAAAAAATATCATTAATAAATTCCTTAACTGAACTTCAAATGGAATCAAATGATAATTGTAGAGATAATTTTTTAATATTAAGTGAATTAAATTATAAAAATAACAATTTCCAAATTCAAAATCCAATATTATCAAATGAATTAAATAAGAATATAAAATATAAAAATCAAATTACAAGAACATGGAAAATTTCTCCAAAAAATATAGAAACAGAAATTAAAGTAGGAGATATAATAAAATTAGGAAGAGTAAGATTAAAATTTGATAAAATATATTTAAAAAATATAAATTTACAAACATCAATGAATCAATCAAATTTTCAAAATACAAATCATTTTTTAAGTAATAATGGAACAAATTCAGTAAATAATAATATTTCAAATATGAATAATACATTTTATGATGAATTTAAAAATAATGATAATAATTCTCAAAATTCAAATTCAAAATATTTATGTCGAATTTGTTATTCTGGAGATAGTAATTTAAATAATCCTTTAATTTCTCCTTGTAAATGTATTGGTTCAATGCAATTTATTCATTATAAATGTTTAAAACAATGTATTGAAGCAAAAATACAAAAAAAAGAAGATGAAAATTTTAAATTTTTTTTTTGGAATAATTTTGAATGTGAAATATGTAAAATGGAATATCCAAAATATTTAAAGTATAAAAATACTATTTTACATATGGTTGATATTGAAAATAATTTTGATTCATATTCAATATGTGATTATATATTATTTGATGATAGTAAAAAAAAAACTTTTAGAAGAGGAATAATATTATTTAAAATTAATGATGATTATGATGAAATTCCAGTTGGAAGAACTCAAACAAATAGAATTAAATTAAAAGATATTAGTGTTAGTAGAATTCATTGTAATATAATAAGAAAAAATAATAAATTATATGTTATTGATAAAGGAAGTAAATTTGGTACTTTATTTTATCTTAAAAAAAATATTCATTTAAATATTTTTAATAATAAAGATTATACTGAATATTTAATTTCTGGAAGACATTTTTTTTCATTTTCTTTTGAACAAAACTTAACATTTTTTGAAAAAATTTTTTCTATTAATTTTCAATGTTGTAATTATAATAAACAAGTTAACGAAATTGATGTTGATGTTGAAAATTTAAAAGAAAGTGTTAATGAACCATTATTAATTAATGAACAAAATAAAAATTTAGATGAATCGTATGTTGATTATATTTTAGATTTGGGAAATATTATTAATGCTAAAGATGATGATGATAATAAAACTAATATTAAAGAAACAAATCATAAATAAAAATGTTAGAAAAAAAAATTTATGTATGATAATTGATATTTTTATATTAAAAATTTATGTATATTAATTTATGTATATTAATATTGTTTTTATTTTATTATAAATAATTTTTAAAAAGTTTTTTTTAATACATTTTTTATATGTCCATATATATTTTTATTATTTATATAAATTTTTATCATTTAATAATTATAATATAAATGCAGTAAATTTTATATTATATTCATCAAGTTATAATTCTTTTAAAAGTTGTTTAAAAATATTATAATTAATAATTCCTTTTAATAATTCTTTAATATTTGAAAAATATTTAAAAAAATAATATTTTATAAAAAAATTGAAACATCATAAAAAAAATATAAATAAAATTAACTATAATATAAAGTAACACTCATTTATTATTATTACTTATTTTCTAAAGAATCAATAATACTTAATTTAGCATGAATAGAATCAATTAACAAATTAGAAACTTTCTTTCCTAAAAGAGGATTTTTTTCAATTCCTCCATTAATTCTTAAAATATTTTCATTTTCATAAGCCTTTTGTACTAAATAGTTAGCTTGATTTTGTACTTTTTGTAAATTTTCTTTAAAAGGTGATTTTTTATTATTAATAATTTTTTCCCATTTTTTAGTTAATTCATCACCATTTATTTTATTATTATCATTTATATCACTTTTTTCTTTTGTAAATTCATCTAAATAATTAATTTTTTTTTCTGGTTTAACTATTATTTTTTTATCATCTGGATATAATAATTTTTTTGGTTTTTTTTTGATTGCTTTTTGAATTTGAACTGAAGTTCCTAAAGGATTATTTAGATCCATTTCATCTAATTTTAATTCATAATTATATTTAAAATTTTTTAATATTTCATTATTAATTAAATAATTTTTTTTATGTTTAAAACTATGATCTTTTTTGATTCTTGTTTTTTCAGATAAATTTAAAATATTATCTTCTCTTATTTTTTTTAATTTTTCTGATTCTTCTGGTCTTTCGACATTATTTTTTGAATATAAAAGTTTTTTTTCATATGATTTTTTTCTATTTAATAATTTAAATTCTTCTAATTCTCTTATTTTTTTATTTTCAATTTCATAAGTTTGAAAAATTGAAGTTTTAAATTTAGGTAAATTTTTATTTCTACTTCTCCATTCTTCAATTAAAGTTTTTTTATCTTCTTCATGTTTTTTTTCTTGTTCTTTTAGTTTTTTTTTCATTTCTTTTCTAAAATCTTTTAAATCTTCTTGTTTAATTAATGAATGATATTTTTTTTTTCTTTCACTTAAAATTCCCATCATTTTTTTCTTTTGATTTTTAATATAATTGTCTTCATATTTATTATATAAATAATCTTTTTCTTTCATATTTGAATGATCTTCAAATTGTTTTTCTTCTTTTAATTTTTTTAACTTTTCTAAAGTGTCTTTTTCTTTATCTTCTATTAATTTTTTTATTTGCTCTCTTTTTTCTTTTTCTTTCATTTGTCTTTCTTTTGCTTTATCTAAAATAATTTCATTTTGTTTTTTTTCATATTCAACAATTTGTTGTTTTTCTTTTTTTTTTATTTCTTTTATTTTTTTTTCTTTTTTTTTATATTCTTTTTTTTTTCATTATATTTTTTTAAATAATCTCTTGATTTAATTTTAATTATTTCTTTATCTCTTTCAAAATTGTTAATAAATTCTTTTAATTTTTCATCTTTTGTTAATCCAGATTCTTCTGCTAAAATATTTTTCATATTATATTCAATTTGATTTATTTTTTCATTATTTTCAGTTAGATC
>JAEEGL010458071.1_pt1 | contig 18875 bp, 16 predicted proteins | sample 9134231 | NCBI WGS metagenome assembly JAEEGL01 (sample SAMN16246548, study PRJNA631951) | gut metagenome | biome: gut microbiome; feature: rumen; material: fiber-attached | host: Bos | place: Iran: Karaj | collected 2018-10 | reverse complement strand
ATTTCTTTTAAACTATCAATCTTCTAAATAAATAAACCTTTCATTAATCATCATATAATGAAATATATTTCTACAAATATTAAAAACAATAACTTAAATAAAGAATAAATAATTTCAAGTAAAAATAAAAAAAGCTTAAAAAAACAAAAAAAATCTTTCTTTTCATTAAAAGAGATACGACAAAACAATGATAATATTATAATAATAAATCAAAATGGAAGAAAAAATAAAAAACCAAAAATTTTTATTATTAAAAAAGTCATAAACCAAAAAAAATGGACAAAAGAAGAAGACGAAGAATTAATAAAATTAGTATCAATTCATAATGGAAAAAAATGGAAAGATATAGCATCAAATTTTCATAATAAAAATCCTCTTCAATGTTTTAGTAGATATAAAAGAATAAGACCAGGAATTTATAAAGGAAGTTGGAAAAAAGAAGAAGATAATTTAATATTATCTTTAATAGAAAAACATGGTACTTCATGGTCAAAAATAAGTAAAATAATTAAAACTAGAAATGGAAAACAAATAAGAGATAGATATATTAATGTTTTATGTCCTAATATTAATAAAAAAAAATTTTCACCTGAAGAAGATTATTTATTAATGCAATTATATGAAAAATATGGTCCTAAATGGGCAACTTTTAATAAGTTTTTTAAAGATAGAACTACTGATATGATTAAAAATAGATTTCACTCTTCTTTAAAGAAAAAATATGAAAACAATAATAATAATATTATCAATAAGAAAATTAAGATTAATTTAAATAAAAAGTGTAAAAAAATTAATAATAATAAAGAAAAAGAGGATGTTAGTAAATTAAATTTAAATAAAAGTTTTCCTTCTACCGAAGCTCTTACTGTAAATAATATAAAAGATTTTTCGACAATTTCTAAATTGTCGTATCAACCTAATCTTTCTTTAATTAATAAAATTGAGAAAGATGAAAGGAAAAATATTGATTTACATACTAATAATTTATTCAATAATAATGAACTTATTGGTATTTCTTTTGATGAAGATGAATATTAATTTACAACAATAATTAATTTTTTAAGCTATTATTTTCATAATAGCTTAGCTTTTTTTATTCCTTAGTTGATTTTTATATATATTTTATGATTAAAGTTTCAAGGTTTTTAAAGATAGTAGTTTGGGTTTTTTTTTGATTTATATTATGTTTTTTTTTGGATAAAAAAAAATATAATAAAAATTTAAAATGTAATGTATAGATATTACCTATCTCAATGAAAATATAATCTTTGATATTGTATATACTTTTTTTATGAGCTTAAGCTCATTATTATTAATACTCGAATGAAAGGCTTAGCTCATAAAATAAATAAGAAAAAAAAAATAAATAAGAATTTCATATTTTAAAAAAAATTAGATTTATGTTAATTATTTGTAAAATATAAACAATTTATTAAATATAATAACTTAATACTTAATTACCATTTTAATAAAAAATAATTAATTTAGATTTTGAATATAAGGACTTCTTTTATATCTTCCAATTATATTTCTTGCTAATATAGTTTTAACTTTTTTTTCAACTTCATTTTCTAATCTTGATGTATTACTAATTATAATATTATTTTCAACTTCATTACTTTTATTATTATATCTATCACCATAAAAACTATTTCTTGAATCATAACTGGAAATAACAGGTTTATTATATTTTAAATTAATAACTTTATTTTTATTTAAATTAATTGCATTTGTTCCATTATTAATTAAATTATGACTTAAATTATTTCTTATTACTTTATCTCTTTGAAATTTTTGTAAATAACTATTATTATTTTTATTTCTTAAAATTCCAATTTCATTATTAAATTGTCTAAATTTAGTAATTCTATTTTGAGTACTTGTAAAATCATTATTTTTAAAAGATTCAATATTCATTTTATTATTATTATTGTTATTTGCACTATAAAAAGTACTAACATTATTATCATTATCTTTCTTAAATAAAGAAGGTGATTTATTTAATCTTGGAGTATTATTCATATTAGCAATAACATTTATTATTTTAGGTTTATAAGGATTTAAATCAATTTCATCTGCAGTTTGAAATCCAGGATTATTATAATTAAAATCTCCATTATTATTTGAGATTTCTTGTCCTGCATTATAAATATATTTATCTCTTAAATCAAGTTGTTCTGTCAATATTTTTATTTTTATATCTTTTCTTTTTAATTCACTTATATTTAAATATTTTCTATGCTCTGAATTCATATTTTCTAAAAAAGAAATATAGTACTTATATATTGAAATTAAATTATTTGTTCTATTTGAATCATTATCATTTTCTATTAACTCATTTATTTTTTTCTGATAATTTTTCCTCATTTCAATTAAATTAGATTGATGAATATAATTATTAGATAAATCACTTTTAATATTTTTCATTTTCATTTCATTTGAATCAATTAATTGTTTAATTAAATTAATACTAATTGTGGTATTAGAATTTATTTTCAATTCATTTTCAGCATTTTCCATTTTTAAACTTTCAATATTTCTTTCTTTTTCAATAATTTCTTTTTTAATTTTAACTTCTTCTTGAAAATGTCTAATTAAATCTTTTTCCATTTTATCATCAATTTCTTTATCATTTTTAATATTATTATTATTATTTTCATTAATATTTTCATACAATTTCTCCTTTTCATTAATTTCATTTCTAACAAAATCAATTTCTTCTTTTAAATTATGAATTATTTCATCGTATTTATCAATTTTAAAATTATGATTTTCCATGAAATTTTGCTTTAAATTAACTTTAATATTTTTGGCTCTATTAGCATATTGTAAAGTATGTAAAGTTTCATCATAAGAAATAACACTAGGACTAATATTAGCAATCATAACAATTCTGCAATTTCCAGAAAGAGAATCTTGTAAAATTCTTGTTAATTTAGAATCTCTCCAAGGAATAAAATTTCTATTATTTGAAATTAAATTATTTATACATTTACCTAAAGCTAATAAACTTTTATTAATACTTCCACTTTCTAAATTCCCTTTAGAATTAATATTTATTTTTTCACTTCCTGCTAAATCAACTAAAATAAACTTCCCAAAAGTAATTTTATTAAAATAATTCAAATTATCATTATCTTCACATTTAATATTAATTTGTAATATCGCATGAGAACGAGAAGAATTTTCATTTAAATAATTAGAACTTTCACTTCTATTTTTATTTCCAGTAACAAGTAATTTAAAAGCATCATTAGCACAATTAACTTTAATAAAATTAGCTCCAATAAGACAAATTCCTTTATTATTATCATATCTAATATCAACAAATTTATCATTATTACAATCTAATAAATCTTTTAATTGTTCATTATAAATTTCAACATATGAGATTTCAACATTAAATAATTTATTAATATTATTTAATTCATTGAATAAATCACTAATAGATCTAATCATTATTCCTGGATTTTCCCCATTACCTACCATAGTATATGTTTTACCTGAACCTGTTGCTCCGTATGCGAATACTGTTGCATTATATCCTTCTAAAACTTTTTTTATTAAAGGCTTTGTTGTATTTTCATATATTTCTTTTTGTGATGAATCAGAATCAAATGTGAAATCAAATGTAAATATTGATTGTTTATTTATATTTGATGGATTTGTAATTTTTATAATATTTGATGATGTAATTGTTATTGTCTTTTCTGATGAAGTTTCTAATTCTAAATTTGATAATGGACGTGAACGAATTGCGATTAAAATATTGTTTTTCGAAAATTTAGATTGGTTTTTCATTTTTTTTTGTTTTTTTCATTAATTTTTTTTGAAAATTGCTTTGGTTAATTAATTTATTATAATTTAATCAGTTTTTTTAAATGTAAATTATATTAAATAATTTCAAGAAAAATAATTCAATAATTTATCTTTTTGGACTTAAAAGGAAAAAACTTTTATTAAATTAATTATTATGAATATAATTTTATAATTAAGTGAAATTTTTATTTTGTTGTTTAATTAAAACATTTTCTTTTTAAGCAATAAATAAATAATAAAATATTAAAATAAATAAAGCAGTAAAAAGAGCATAATAAATATTTTGACTCCATTTTTTTCTGAATTTTTTTTGTGAAATTTGTTGAAATTTCAAATTAATTTCTTCATCAAGATTATTTTTGATTTTTTCAATTTCCAAATAATTAGAAATACTTTTTGAAGCAATTAATTGAACTTTACTTCCATTAGTAAAAATATCATCAGCACTTTCTTCTTCAATTTCAATTTTATGTCCCAAAGAATCATTTAAAATTCCAATTTTAACGAAATTAGGATTATCAATATAAAAATTAACAATAGGTTTCATTAATTTAGAAAATTCAGTTAATTGAAAAGCATAAGCTTGAACTATTTCTTTTAAAGTATATTTATCAGTAAATTTAACTTTTATATCATTTAATAAAGTAAATATTACTTCATTTGAAACTGAACTTCTTCCTTGATTTATTAAACACATATATGTTATATCATTTCCATTATCATAATAAAATATATTGTCATTATCATATATTATTTTCCCTTTTTTTTCCTTTTTTATTTTATCTAATAAACTTATACTTATTTGTTGGAAATTTCCATTATAAGTAGTATAATCTGATAAAATTATTTTATTTCCTCTTGCAACAAAAAGATAAATTATTTCAAAAGGATAAACTATACTCATTATTTAAAAAATAAAAATAAAATTTAAAAAAATAAACTATATATCAAAAAAAAAACAATAATTATAAATAATAAATATATAATTAACCCAATCTTTTCTATCTTTTTTTATTATTATTAACTTTATTTCCCCTTTATTCTCATTATCTTAATTGTTCTTTATTACATAAAATATAATCTTTAAATTAAATGTTACAAGTATGAAGAAATATTTTTAAGTATTAAAACTAGTTTTTATAGAAGTTTCCATAAATAAATCAAATTCATAATTATTGTTAATTTTTCAACTTTTTCCATAAAATTCTTTGTTTATTTAAATCAAATTTATTACCAATTAATATAATTTTAATATCGGGATTTAATTTTCTTTTAAATCCTTTGTTTCAACATCATAAAAACTTTTAAAACTAAAAATATTTAAAAACAATTATATATATTGTTTAACTCATTTATTGCATATACTAATCATTACTAATGAGGAATTTTCTTTAAAAATATTTCTTATTAATGTTATAGTTAATTTTCCACATTTATCCCATATTTGAATTTAAATTATTTAATTTATTTTATAATTCAATGTAAAAAATCCTAATCCTATTTTTGTTAAATAATTATTTGAAATTGGAAAAGAATAGAAAGTTTTTGAAATTGCATTAAACATTAATATTCTTCAAATATAAAACAAAATTAATATCTATAAGCATTTGTTTTTTAATTAGATTTAAATTATAATTGTCATTTATACATATTAATTAATTATTTTTTCTTAAAAATGAAAAATGAAAAAACATTAACAACAAGGAATAATTTAGTTAAAAAAAATAATAGTAAATCAAGTAAGATTTAATTATCTTATTAGAGAAAGCATCAATAATGTAAATTATAATAAAACAAATAAAGAATATTTTTCAAATAATAAAAATAGATATAGTACAATAAATAGTTCTAATTCATACAGAGGAAATAATTTATTTTTAAATTTTAAATCTTTAAAAGGAATTTCTATTCAAAAAGGAAATATTAAAAACAAACTTTCATATCCTAAAACTCAAAAAATAAAACTTGAAAAAAAATTTTCAAAAGCAACAATTGATAATTCTTCTTCTTTGAAAAATTCAGGAAAAAAATATAGTTTTTATTCAAATAATAATTTAAGTTTAAGAAGTGTTAGTGAATCAAAATATGAAAGTCAAATAAATTATATTGAAATAATTAAGGAAAAAGACGAAGAAATAAAAAAATTACAAAAAGAATTATTTTATTTAAAAAAATACAATTCAAATGTTAAACAAAAAAAAAATTTGAAAAATACTTCAATAACAAATCAATTTAAGAAAACATCATTTGAAATAAATAATATAAGTTATTATGATAAATTATTTGAAAGTTCAAATACTCCAAAAAAAAATTATTTAAATTATAAAACAATAAATCTTTTAACTCCAAAAAAGAATAATCATTCAAAGTATGATAACACTAAGATATCTTTATCTAAAATCAATTTAAACAAAAAAAAAAATCATTCAATTGAAATAAATAAATCAAATATTTATAATACCAATAATAGTAATATAATTATTAATGATTATAAATTTGTCTTTCAAAGTTTATTAGATAGAACAAACAATTTATTTCAAAAAATAAATGGAAAACAATAACACCACAAAAAAAAATGTTTAATAAAAGTTTAATAAAAGACCTTTTATACCATATTAAATCGAAGATAAAAAACATTAATATAAAAATTTTAATTATTATAATTATAAAAAACAAGAAAAAATTTTTATTATATGTAAAAACCAAATAAAATATTTCTTTATTTTCATAAGATATCAAATTAATTAACAAAATAATTATAAGTTAAAAAAAAGAATATGGAAAATTTTCAATTAATAAAACAAGAAATTTCTTCAAGTGAAGATTCAGAAACAACAGAAATAAAAGAAGAAAAATCAACGAAAAAAAAAATAAATAAAACATATAATAAATTATCATCAATGCCAGAATTAGATTCAAACATAGGTCCAAATATAAATTTAAAAATAACACAAAAACGTTATAGTAATAGAAAAGAGAAAGAATATTTTTTTGAAAAAATAAAAAGAAAAAAAAAAACTGAATTATGTAAAAATTATGAAATGTTTCATGATTGTTATTATAAAAATGAATGTTCTTTTGCACATGGAATAGAAGAATTAAGAGAAAATTTTAATGAAATTCCTTCAAAAATTCAAAAATGTATTTCATTTGAAAAAAAAGGTTTTTGTCCTTTTGGAATTAGATGTAATTATATACATTATATAAAGTTTATTTTTATTTTTTATTTATTTTTTTAGAAGTGAAAGATTATTAACTTATAATTATATTCTCAAAAAAGAAGTTGCTTTTTTACAAAGAGAATTTAATAAAAAGGAAAATCTATTATTGCCTTTATCTTTATTGTATAAAAATTATTTAAGGAATTGTAAATTATTTCCGTAAGATATTTTTATTTATTCTTCTTTTTATATATATTATTTATTTTTTTAATTATTTTTTAGTCCTAGGTTATTTGTTTTTGAAAATATTTGTCCTAATCAAACAAATATTTAAAATTTTTATTTTATTGAAATTTTATTTTTGTTTATTAGTTATTTTTAAAATAAAAGGAGCATTTGAAATATTAATGTTATAATTGAATCTTATGAAAATTTGTATTAATGAAATTTATAAAATGACTTTGTTAATATTACAAATAAAAAAATTAAAAAATAATCATATATATTTATTGTAGAAAATTATCTAAAATAAAACAAAGACTAAATTTTAAATTATAATAAAAAGAAAAAGAAAAAATAAATTAACCAAAAAAATAAAAATAAAAATATAAAAATATAAAATAACAAATTTATAATAAAAAATGTTACCATTTAAAAATATAATTCCTCCATCAAATCCTCCAAAAAAGACAGTTAAAAAACCAACTCAAAAAAAAGCAAGACCAATATATGATGATGAAGACTCAGATCCAGATTATTATGATAATTTAGACAATGAAAGTTTTGAAAATGCATTATTAAATCAACAAAAAAATAAAATGAAAATTCCTCGAAATAAAGGAGGAAAATTAACTTATGATGATTATGATGATTATAATAATCAAAATTATTATAATAAAAAACAAAAAAATAAATCTTTGAGTCAAAAAAAAAATTATAATTATAATAATTATGATGATGATGAAGAAGAAGAAGAAGATTATTATTATAATAAAAAAAGACCAAATTCAACAAAAAAACCTTCTATTCAAAATAATCTTATTAATAAAAATAAAAATATTAAAAAACCCATGAATAAAAATATTAATAAACCCAAGAATAATAATATTAAAAAGCCCACAGTGAATAATAACATTAAAAAACCAACAACAAACAGAAATATAAATAAACCAACAACAAATAAAAATATAAGTAAACCAAAAGTGAATCAAAATAATAAAAAAAATATAACCGAAATAAATTCCAAAAATAGAAATAATTATAATAACAATAAAATAACAAAAGGAAAAAATTTAACTGATAGAAAGAAAAAATTATATAGTGAAGAAGAGGAAGAAGAAGAAGAAGAAGAAGAAGAAGAAGAAGAAAAACCTAAAAAAATCACAAAAAAGGAGAAACAAAAAGAGTTAAATATAATCCCACATGGTTTTATAAGTGATGATATTGATAATGAAGAAGAAGAAGAAGAGGAAGAAAAAAAAAAAAATATAAAAAAAAAAAATGAAAAAATAGAAAAAAAACAAGAAAAAAAAAATCCCTATAATAATTCAAGTCTAGTAAACATAATACATAAAAATTCATATAAGAATAAATCAAAAAAAGATTTAAATAACAAAGATTTAGGAAAAATAATATTTGGGCGAACAGGATTAAACATAAATACAAAAGATGAAAAAGAGGTAAAAAAAGCAAAAAATAAATTAAGCGATTTATTTGCAACAAAAAAAAGATATCAAAATTCTGAAGATTCAGAATCAGAAGAAAACATTGTCTCATCAACGAAGAAAAAAACTCAAGAAGAAGAGACAAAAGATTTTTCAAATTTATTATCTAGAATAAACAATGTAGATTATAAAGGATATAATTATGAAATAAAAGATTCAGATTATTTTAGAGATTTCAATGGAAAAAAAATAGAAACAATATTAAACAATGAAGATGCTGCAATAAAAAAATGTGAATTAATATATAATTCACTTTCAGAAGGAGAATCTTTTGTAGATAAAGAATTTGGTTCATTAAATACAGATGGTGGAAAATTAAATAGAATATCATTATATGGAAATGGTCCAATTGGAAATATAAATCCAAGTCAAATTGAATGGTATTCAATAGGAGAAATAAATAATCAAGCTAAATTTTTTGATGATGGTGCCGAAAGTAATGATGTTTGTCAAGGTGGATTAGGTAATTGTTGGTTTATTTCTGCTTTAAGTGTCTTAGCCACTAAAGATTATCTTTTAAGAGGAGAATTTAATGAAAATATTTTAGATGATGGGATTATTGATGAAGAAGAAAATGTTATGTTATCTACTGGAGTCTATCCTCCTATTTTTCAATCTTTTAGAAAAAAAGGAATTTTCTGCTTTAAATTCTTTAAAAATTTCAAGTGGAGATATGTTATTATTGATGATAAATTACCTTGTTGTAAAATTTTCCAAAAGAATACTCCTAAAAAATTAATTTATGGGAAATGTAGATCTTGTAATGAATTCTGGGTTCCTTTAATTGAAAAAGCATATGCTAAAATTCATGGAAATTATGCTTCTTTAGTTTCTGGATTTATTGATGATGGATTAGTAGATTTAACTGGATTAACAGCAAAGAAACTTTTAATAAACCAAGAAGATAGAGTAGATAAAAAAAAAATGGAAGCATTATGGGATTTACTAATGGAAAATTCATCTTTATATTTTAATAAAAATGAATCTAAAACAAAGAAAGGGAAAAAAATAACAGCGAAAATATTTACAAGAAATAAATCAATGATGGGATGTTCAGTAGATCCAAATGGTAAAAAAGTAGAAATGGAAGTGATAATAGATAATCAACATACAGGAATAATGTGTGGACATGCATATTCAATATTAGATTGTTTTGAAATACCGAAACCAAAAAGTAAAAAAGCAAGAAAAACATCTCGTTTATTAAGAATAAGAAATCCATGGGGATGTAAAGAATGGACTGGAAAATGGTGTGATGATTCAGATGAAGTAATGTTAAACAAAGAAAGAATTGAAGAAGCTTTAAAAGAAAAATATGAAGGAACTAATGAAAAAATTTCTGTTAGTGATGAAGATGGTTGTTTTATTATGTGCTTTTCTGATTTTAGAAGAATTTTCAATAAATTATATATTTGTGTTAATTTCCCTCCTTCTTATATTGGAATTAGATATTATGGTAAATGGACTTATAATGAAACTGGGGGTTTACCTATTAATAATAAACCAAGTGAATTTCTTGATTTTTATAAAAATCCACAATATTTTTTCTCTTTGGAAAATGATGGTAAAATTTATATTAGTTTACTTCAAAATGATGGAAGATTATCAGGAGGAAAATTTCCTTTTGCAAATGTAGTTAAAAAGGTTTGTTTATTATTATTTAAAACTAAAGGAAAACAAAGAATAAATGATTTTAATAAAATTATTGACAAAACATTAATTGTTCAAAGAAGAGATTTAACAATGGAAAAAGAATTAAGTAGAGGAGAATATGTTATTATTCCTTCAACTTTTCAAAAAGGAGATTTAGGTGAATTTTGTATTGAAGTTTATTTTGAAGATAAATTAATGAAATCTAAAAAAGACGAAAAATTCTCTTTTGATAGATTATCAAATTTTAAAATGGAAAAATTAGGAGGTGAACCTGCTAAATATGAATTAATTTCTGAAACTATTGCTTCAGAAGCTCAAAGTGTTAGAGATAATAAGAAAGATTTTATTTTTGCTCAATTTAAAAATTGCTTACAAATTAATGATGATACTGATTATACTTATGGTAGAAGTTCAAGTAAATCTGAAAGTGCAGGAGAGTTTGAAGATGATTATTAAACAATCTAATTGTTTTTTTTTGAAATCATTTAAAAAATTTTTTTTTATAATATCATATTTTTTTTTGGAATGTTTTTAAAGAAATAAAATTTATGCTATAATCATTATATAAAGTTTAACAAAGAATTATTTCTTTGTTCGTTTATTAATTATATTTAGTAATGTTTAAAAGGTTTTTAAAATAATTAATTCCGTTGACAATTCATATCAAAGTCTTCTATTTTAAAAAATACACAAATTCTTATTCCAAATAAATATTTAATTTTCTTTATAACTATTACCATTATTTACTAATATCTTATTTAATAGATATCTAAATTCTCTGTTTAAGACAAAGAATTTAGAAATAAGAAATAAAAGAAATTAATTTTGAGATCTTAAAATAATCTCTTTAATCATTTTTTTTATTTTATTTCGAGATTTATACAATAATTTCCTTGCTTTATTCTTCCAATTTTTTTTTAAAAAAGTAGTAAAGTTAAAATTATTGATAATAGAATCATTATTATTTTCAAGACTTAATAAAATTGATTGATGAGAAAAATTATTATGATCTTCTAATTTATTTTCAAAATGATTATTTATTGAATAACATTCATCACAAGGAATAGTAAAAATATTATAAGGAAAAAAATTATAAATTCTTCCTTCCGACATTTTTCAATTAAGTTTTTTCAACAAAAGAAATTATTGTCATGTATAAGAAAAAAATTAATAATTCAAATAATTATAAATTTCAACATATAAAAGAAAACATATATATTTCAAAAACTTTGTTAAAAAAATAAAATTTAATTAATTAAAGAATATTTAAATGAAAAAAAAATAATATAAACAATTATTTATGGAAAGTATATCTAATTTATTTCGAATAAATCAAGATTTCATAATTCCAATAAACCATCAAACTTCATTTCAAAATACGTTTTCTTATCTGAGAAAAAAACTTCAAGTTAAATATACTAGAAAGATTCATATAGATTCTTTATTAAAAAAAAGTAAAGGTAAATTTTTTAAAGCAGTTCATGACTCAATAAAAATTTGTTTAAATATTCTTTTTAAAAGACTTCCTCAAAAATTTATAACAAATATAACAATAGAATATAATAAAAAATTTCTTCATAAAACAATAATTGAAATATATAAAGATTTTAATTTACTTCCTTCATTAGAAGATATACTTTCAAAAAATTTATGTAAAAAAGATAAGATTGAATTATTAAAAGAAATATTAAACACTAATTTTTATTCTTTATATGAAACTTATACTTCAAGTGAAAGATTTAAAAGAGATATTAATGAAGTAAAAAATAATGAAGGAAAAAGAAATGGAATTTTATATGAATTTGTGGCATCAAATTTTTGCATTTATTATTTATATAGTAAAGCTCATCAAAGAAATAATAAAAATAAAATTTAAAAAAGAAATTACTTGATTATAAAGAAACAAATTTGTTAATATGTATAAATCAATTTTTAAATGATATTAATTTTTGATTTATGTGGTTTTATATTTATAAATTTGGAGCTGTGAATATTTGGATTATTTTTTTATATTTTTTATAAAATATTTATGTTTTGGTTTTGTGTTTTCATGACATTATTTTTATATAAATAAATTTATTATTTAAATATAGAATAGTTAAAGAGTAAATATTTTATATTAATTTAATTTTGGAACTAATTCATATTCCTTGGGAACATTATAATCATACAATAACTTTTTTAATTTCATTTGTTTAGTAATAACAGTATTTTTTTTACTTAAATAAACATCAGGTGATTTTTTTTCAATAGATTCATAATTAGGTTTATATAAACCAAGAGGAGGAATATTTGAATTATTTTGAATAAAAGAACCATTACTTAAATTAGAACTCATTTTATTAAATTCAACTAATCCTTTTAATTTTTCAGGAGCAAAAGAATCTTTAATTTCTGAATTTGATTTTACATTTGATGTTATACTTTCTGATATTAATGGCTTTCTCCATGAATATTTACTAAATTTCATTGCATTATTTTTTTTTTTGTAAAATTCATAAAAATAATCATTTTCTATTTTATCTTTTTTTATTTTTTTCCCACTTAAATTTCTACTTTTTTTATTTATTTTAGTTGCATTTAATACATTATGTTTTTTTTCTTTATGAATATTTTCTTCTGTTAAACTATTATATATTTTATTATTATTATTTTTTTTATTATCTTCTAAAATTTTTTTTGGAGAATATCCTTCACCAATAAATATTCTAGGTTCGTTTTTTCTTATTGAATTATAATTTGGATGATACCATCCAATAGAAGGATTTTCATAAATTCTTTTCTTTTTTTTATTTTCTTTAGTATTACTTTTTTCTTCTTTTGGTTTTACTAATTTTAATTTTTTAAAATAATCTAATCTTTTTTGTTCTTCTAATTCACATTCTTTTTTTAAGTTCTTTATAAAATGCTTATAATTTAGTAAATCAAAACTTTCTCCTAAATTATTAGTGTTTAAATATCTTGGAGTATTTTGCTCTGAATATAAACTTGGAGATACTCCTGTTGATTTCTTATTATTTGATATTAAATTTTTGTAAAATACATTAAATGAATTTTCTTTAAAAATTTGATTTAATTCTCCTGAATATTTTGAATATGAATCTTGTCTTTCCATTCCTCGAAAAATTTTTAAATTTTCTTTTCTGTCATTTTTATAAATAGTATCTGTCATATTTATTTTTAAATAATTTTTATAATAATTATATTAATAATTTAATTATGTTTTATAACTCCCATTGAAAAAAATATTCTTTAAATATTCATTTAAATAATATAATAATTATCTTTCTCAAATAAAAAGTATTTAAATGTAAATATTTTATCTTATAATAACATAGAGTATAAATAAGAAAAACTTTTAAGTTTTTTTAAATATTTATTAAATATATATAAAATTAAATTTATATAATCAATAATTTGAAAATATTATAGTAAAATAAAATATTATAATTCTATATTATCATTAATTTTTTCACTATTAGAATGAGTATGACAATCTGTGGCAGCTTCATCTCCTAAAATTTTATTCATTTCATTTTTATTTGAAGGATCATATTTTTTTTGAATTAAAATACTTTGTAATTGTTGAATTTTATTATTCATTTTAATTCCTTCTTTTTCTTTTTCATATATTTTAGCATATAATTTTTTAATTGAATTTTGAATAGAATTCATTTTATTTTCAAGAATTTTTTTTGATTGTTTATAATCATTAAATTGATTTTCTAAAAAAATTATTTCTTTATCTTTAGATGAATTTTCATTGTTTAATTTTTGGATTTGTAAATTTTTGGAATTAAATTCATTATCTTGTTCTTTTAAAATCTTTTTATTTTCATTTTCAAATTGTAGTTTAAATTTTTCAATAGAACAAATTTTTTGTAAAAAATCTTCAATTTTTAAATTTTGATTTTTAAAAACTGTTTCAATGATTTCAATTTCTTCATTTGATAAAGAAATGATTTTATTTTTTAACTCATTAATAATATTTTCATTTTTATTTTGATAGAAAAAATTATTATCAGGATTTTTATTTTTTAAAGTCAATTTTCTTTTACTTGAATTATTTTTTCTTAAAGTTAAATTTTCTTTAAATTTTTTATAAGCTTTTTCACTGTTTAAATTTATTTTTTCCATATTTTCAAAATTTGTTTTTATTCTACTTGAATTTTCTAAAGTTCTTGTAATTTCAAGTTCTAAATTTTTTATTTTCTTTTGTAATACATTTTTTTCTTTTGTATAATTTGAAATATCAATTGTTTTTAATTGTTTAATTTCTTTTTTTAATTTTTCGTTTTCATTATCTTTTTCTTTTATTTTATTTAATATTTCTATACTCGAATTTTCAGATTGAATTTCTAATATTTTTTTTATTCTATTATTATCTTTTTGTAATATTTTAACTAATGTTTGAGAGTTTTTTAATTCTTTTTCTTTTATTTTTAAAACTAATTCTGGGGAAATTTTTCTTTCTTTTTTAAATATTTTAAATTTTTTATTAGATGAATTTTTTATCATTTGTTCAACTTTAATATTTAAATCTTGTAAATTGTTTTTTAAAAAATTATTTTTTAAAGATAATTTTTTTAAATGTTCTGACTTTGAATATAAATCAATTTGTAATTGTTTAATTTTTTCAGAATAATTTTTATTTTCATTATCATATTCATCCAATAATTTAACATAAATTTCATTGTAATTAATTTTATTTTGTAAGCTTTTTTCTTCCATTTCTTTTTCTTTATCTATTTCATTGTTATTATCTTTATTATTTTCTTTAATTTCATTTTCATTATTTTTATTTTCATTCTCAGAAAATTCTTCTTCATTATTTTCTTCTTTTTCTAATTCATTAATTTTTTCTTCTTCTTCATAATCATTACTTTTTAAAGTTTGCGATTTTCTATTATTTGTTAATTGACCTTTTGTACTTGGACCTTCACTATTTGAATCTTCTTGTACTGATTCTAATTTATTGGAATTTGATTCTGATTCTTCCATTAATTTTTTTTTGTTATTACTTTCTGTACTCATTTTTTTTTATTTTTTATTATTTTATCTTTTTATTTTAGGATATATTTGTTAATCCTATGAAAGAAAAATCTGAAAAATTTAATAAGATAACATCAAATAATGAAAAATATTCCTTGGAGCTTAAAATAAAAGAGCAAAATATATTATACATGTTTCTTTCTTTTGATAATGATAATATGTAATATGAGGGCTTTAAATTATATGAAGATATTAAAGAAGAGCAAGCTTACTTTAAGATTATGGACTTGTTGAAATATTCGAAGAAATCACCGAACTTATATCAAAGGATAAAGTAGAATTAAATAAAATTGAAGAACATATTAATTATAATATTATTCTTCCTTCGAATAAAAGAAAATCATTAGATTTTTTTTACATGTTCAAACAAAGAACTAAATAATCAATTATTTTCAAATTAATGAAACAAAAACATAATATCATAAAATCAAAAGATGAAATAATAAAACATTTTGAGGAAATCATTAAGGAAAAATATATAAGTATAAAACAAAAAGAGGAAATTATAAAAGAAAAAGATGATATTATAAAAGAGAAAAATGCAATTATTTCAAATTTAAAAAATAAAAACATGAAAAATAATTTTAATGAAGTTGAAACAAAAAAAGATACTGATGAGAAAAAATCCTACTGTATTAGATTACAATGAAATATTTAAAAATATTAATATAGTTAATTTAACTCCAAAATATAAATTATCTAATAATGGTAAAAAGGCCATTTATACTATTATTCAGCTTCAAGATGGTTGATTAGCTTCTGGGGTTAATGATGGAGATATTATATAAAGAAACTTTTGAGCTCTAATTTTCCATAAATGAACATTCAAAAAAAATATATCATTTAATCCAATTAAAAAATGGAAATTTAGTTTCTTTTTCTTTTGATGATAGAACTATGAATTTATACCAATTATTAGAGAATAATAAATATAAATTATTATCCCTAGGTAATGTTGGACAAGAAAATAATCCTCGAAGAATAGTTGATTTTGAAAATGGAGAAATTGGATTAGTAGCAAATAACCACATTTTTTTTTATCTGAATATTAATAATAACTTTGATGAAGATTTTAAAATAGAAACAAAAGATATAGGTTCATATTATAACATGATTCCTATAAAACCTGGAGAATTATTAATTTGTGTCTTGACAATAAAATACTGTTTTGTGTGTCGGAGGAGCTGATAAAATAACAGTGGTTGATGTGTATCAAAAGAATATAATTAGAGAAATTGAAGATAAAGGAGCTCATATATGTTTATATAAATTAAATGATAATATTTTATTGACTGGAAAAGATAGTCCATATAACTCAAGGGAAAATTTCTCAAAATAATATAAATTTAATGTTTATAAAGGAAAAAGTTCATTAAAATTATATATATCAAATTATTAGATTTAATAATTATATTGTGAGTTGTTCTAATGATATGTCAATCAAAATTTTGTAATACTAATAAATATTTAGTTTATATTAAATTTCTTATTATTATATCCGATTAAATATTGATTGAAGCAAAATATTAAAAAATATTTAATTTTAAAAAGGATTTATTTTATTTGTTTTTTATTTTTTTAAATTTTTTTTGGGATAATTGATCTTTATTTTTCATAATTTGATTAAATTTTCCACTTTTTTATTGTAAAATTTATTATTCAAAATAAAAATGTTCACAAAAATAAATAAAATTAAACTTAATGAAAAAATGCTTGTAAATTTCAAATTTATCGAAATCATAATTGATGAATAAACTGCAATTAAATAATAAAAGCAAATAATTTTATATATTTAAAGCATTAATTTCCTCATTTTAAAATAAAAAGCAAAAATCCTTTTTTTTTTGAGATTGGTTATTATTATTATCATTCTTTTTTTTATCATCATTAATATCTTTATTTTCTTTTTCTTTGATTATTTCTTCTTTTTTCAATTTAATAACATCAACCCTCAATAAATAATCAGAAACAATTCTATTAATCAATTCATTAACTTTTTCAGGGCTACTAGCGTCGGTAGATAAAAGACTATCAGTGTCAACTTTAACCTTCTCTGCTAATTCTATCATTTTTTTTAAACTTGTTTTATTAATATCATTTTCATTTTCATTTTTATTTTCGGTTATATTTTCAATAATATAAAACATACAATTTTTAGTAATATTATTATGAATCCTATTGTCCCATTCTTCAATATCATTAAAAGTATCAATATTATTATTATCAAATAAATAAATAATAATATCAACACTTTTAGCTACCATCATAACAAAATTCATATTTGCATTATTAGGACCGACATGAGGAGTATCCCATAATTCAACCTTAACTTTAATATTTTCACTTTTTTCAAGTGAAAATTCTTTTCCTTCATCAGGAGAATAATTTATTATTTTGGAAACATTATTCATTAATGTTGATTCATTTGTATTTGGATTAAAAATTCCTGTTTTATATGTATTTGCTAATGTTGTTTTTCCTGCTTTACTTCCTATCAGTCCTATTTTACACACATAATAATCATTCTCTTTTATTGCTATTAAGTTTGTTTTTCCTAATTTTTCTAAATTTAATTTTGGAAAATATTTTGTCGCATATTCTCTTAATAAATTTTTTATTTGCTTTTCAAAATTTGAAGATTTAAGCTGAATTTGAGATACATTATATAATTTTAATTCTTTTTCTTTTGAGAAATCTTTTACTTCCTTTTCATCAACTTTTTTATTTTGAATTTCAAAAAATGTTCCCATTAAAGCAGTATGAAAATTTGTAAATGAATTTTTATTGTTTAAATAAAAATCTTTTATTTCATCAAAAGTTTCTTTTATTCTATAATCAAAACATAATAAAGCTATATTTATATCTTTTTTATTAACCTTTTCTTCCCAATTTCCTTCATTTATTTGAAATGATTCAAATAAAAAGTCAAAATCATATATTCTTGTTTTTACATTATTAATTGTATTTCCATATTGCTTAAATAAGTTTATTAATTCTTCTTTTTTCGAATCTTTATTACCTAAAACACATATTTTTATTTCTTTATCAGACATTTTCTGAAGATATAATATTTTTTATTTGTTCAATTATTAATTAGGTTTTTGAAATAAAAAAATAATGAGTTGAAATTTATTTTATTTTGAAAATTTTAATTTTTAAAAAATATAAAATTTATATTTATATCTATTACTAATTATATTAAAGTTTCATATGATTTAGTTAATAAAGGTTTAAATTTTGAACTATAAATATATGTAACAAAAGGGGGATTCATATTTAATTTATAATCAAGTTCTATATTTTTCTTTTCATTTTTATCAAATAAATATTTTTGCATAACATGAATATCTTTGAAAATTTTTAAATATCTTATAACATCAAAGAAAATACTAATATTATAGAAATTATCCTTTAATTCTTTTTTTTCATTAATTATTTGCTTAATATATGTCCAACAAGAAGTTTT
>JAEEGL012681680.1_pt1 | contig 18876 bp, 18 predicted proteins | sample 9134231 | NCBI WGS metagenome assembly JAEEGL01 (sample SAMN16246548, study PRJNA631951) | gut metagenome | biome: gut microbiome; feature: rumen; material: fiber-attached | host: Bos | place: Iran: Karaj | collected 2018-10 | reverse complement strand
GGTAGCTGCGGCTGACGTTCAGCGGGATGTCCGGCGAGTCGAGCACGCCGTGCAGCAGCATCAGGTAGTCCGGCACCACGCCTTCGACCTGGTCGGTGACGAAGACCTGGTTGCAGTAAAGCTGAATCTTGTTGCGGTTGGGGTCGATGGTCTTGCGCACCTTCGGGAAGTAGAGGATACCCGTCAGGTTGAAGGGGTAGTCCACGTTGAGGTGTATCTGGAACAGCGGCTCCTCGAAGTTCATGGGGAACAGCTCATGATAGAATTTCTTGTAGTCTTCGTCGGTGAGGCTGCTGGGCGATTTCTTCCACGCCGGGTCTGGGTCGTTGATGATGCGTGGTTGCTTCTTCTCCACACGTTTGGGCTTGCCATCCTTGTCGCAGTCGGTCTCGCTGTCCACCCATACAGTCTCCTCGCCGAAGCGGATGGCCACGGGCATGAAGCGGCAGTATTTCTTCAGCAATTGCAGCACGGTGCCCTCCTCGAGGAACTCCTTGCAATCGTCGGCGATGTGCAGAACGATGTCGGTGCCGCGGTCGGTGTGCTTCTTGTCCTCCTCCATCGTGAACTCCGGATTGCCCTCGCAGCTCCAGTGCTGGGCCGGCTCGTCTTTCCAGCTCTTGGTGAAGATCTCCACCTTGTCGCTGACCATGAAGGCGCTGTAGAAGCCGAGGCCGAAATGGCCGATGAGGGGCTCGTGGCTGTCCTTGTACTTCTCCATGAAGTCGGTGACGCCGCCGAAGGCTAGCTGGTTGATGTACTTCTCCACCTCGTCGGCGGTCATGCCGATGCCGCGGTCGCTGACGGTGAGGGTCTTCTTCTTCGAGTCGATTTTCACGTCGATGGTCAGGTCGCCCAGCTCGCCCTTGAAGTCGCCGCGGGTGCTGAGGGTTTTCAGTTTCTGCGTGGCATCGACAGCGTTGCTGATGAGCTCGCGCAGGAAAATCTCATGGTCCGAATAGAGGAACTTCTTGATGACCGGAAAGATGTTCTCGGTCTGTACGTTAAGTTTGCCTTGCATAATATCTCTGTTTTTATTTCAATCGCAGTTAAAAAGAACAGAAAACAAGAATCAATATCTATGCCAACTGCCACTTCTCTGCCAAAATGTCAGTTTCACCTTAGCACCACCCTTCTCTCTCGGCGACAAGTGGAAATCTGAGAGTCCCATACTCTGGTCATTTTCTCTCCGTACTTCCTCCGTACTTTCTCCGTGATTCTCCGTGGAGGGCACGGAGAGGGTTTGGCGAGGGTGAGGCGAGGGTCGGGTGCAGGAAGAGGGAAGGCGGGAGGACTTAATAAAATGATTGTAAGGCAAATCCAGAAGATGAAGACTACGCGGAATTGACAGATTACCACATTAACACCTCCCCATTATTCATTTATATTTGGTCAGTTAAGAAAATCTACGTATCTTTGCAACCGGAAAACAACTATTGACACTGCTGACAAATGTGTCAGCAATAACACACTAAAAGAAACAGATACAGAATAATAGAATAACTGTAAATACATAAGAAAAAGCGTTTATTGCTTTTCCAAAGTAAGACTGAAATCTCGACAATTTCATTTAGTACCACACTGGAAGCAGAACGTTCATGGATATCCGTGGGCTTTCTTGTAAGTGGTATAGGTTGTCGAGAACCTCAGTCTTAAACAGAAGCTCGCGGATCTTTTTTACCATCCAAGGCTATTTACAGTTGACAGTTTCTGGTATGGGGAAAAGAAAAAACTCGACGTATGGAAAAAAAGTTGTACCTTTGCAAAAACAACTGAAGATTATGAAAAAGACTATCATCTTGATAACCACTGCCATTGTAGCAGTATTCGTTTTGACGGCCGCTATGGGTGCGGGACTGAAGAACTACCAGTGCCGCAAGTGCGGCATCGTGGTACGTGCCGAGCAGGCACCTTCGTCGAACAACTGCCGCGTCGACGGCTCCCACCAGTGGCAGGAGCTCGGCGCCGTGGGGATGATGAACTACCACTGCATGAAGTGCCGCGTCAACGTGGAGAGTCGCTACGAACCCAGCCCGAAGAGCTGTCCCAGCAGCGGCGACCACCAGTGGAACAAACTGGGCAAGGTGGGTCCCATCAACTTCCAGTGCCGCAAATGCGGTCTCACGGTGCGTACCGAGGAGACGCCCAACCCCATCGGCTGCCCCAACGGCGGCAACCACCAATGGTATAAGTCAAAGTAATAAAGAATCCTCATCAAGAATCAGGAATCAAGAATCAGGATGATTCCTAATTCATCTCCCTCGTTAACTCCTTCTTCACAGTAGGGTCTGATTATTGTATCTCCGACGCAAGACGAAGAACCGAAAACTGGCACGCTATGCCATGGATGATACATACCCGGAGGTTTCCACCGCGAAGATTCCACGCCATCACGCTGTTCCCGATTATCTTCTACAACGACGGACCGATGACTGCGCGCGACATACGGCATGAGACGGTGCACCTGTGGCAGCAGGCGGCGATGCTCATCGTGCCGTTCTACGTATTGTATCTTCTGTTTTGGGTGGCCGGGCTGGTACGCTACCGCGATCGTGACCGCGCCTATCGTGAGATACCCTTCGAGCGGTCGGCCTACCGGCTTGAGGGACAAGCCCACCTTCGACGGAGCACTATGGCGTTCGACTGGCTTAACCACCTATTCCTCCAAAAAGAGCATGCTTGATTTTGCGGCGATAGACTTTGAGACGGCCAACGGCTGCCGTAGCAGCGTGTGCAGCGTGGGGGTGGTTGTAGTGCGCGGGGGCGAGGTAGTGGACACGTTCTACAGCCTCATCCAACCTGAGCCGAACTACTACGCATGGTTCTGCCAGCGGGTGCATGGGCTGGGGCCGGAGGATACGGATACAGCCGAGGTGTTTCCGCGGGTGTGGGAGCGAATAGCGCCACGCATCGAGGGTCTGCCGCTGGTGGCGCACAACGCGATGTTCGACGAGGGCTGTCTGCGGGCGGTGATGCAGGTATACCAGATGGAGTGGCCGGACTATGTGTTCTACGACACCCTGCGTGCCTCGCGCCGCAAGTTGCGCGGACTGCCCAACTACCAACTGCACACCGTCAGCGAGGCATGCGGCTACTGCCTTGAGCGACACCACCACGCACTTGCCGACGCAGAGGCCTGCGCCGCTATAGCGCTGAAGCTGCTTTAGTTCAATTCCAACCTTACACCCGCCATCACGGTACGACCAGGCTGCGGCGCCCCGCCGTGGTCGCGCCATTGGGTGTCGAGGAGGTTGTGCCCTTCGAGGTAGAGAGTGGCAGGGCCGACGGGGTATGCCACGCGGGCGTCGACCAGCAACACGCCGCCATACGGGACGGCTAATCCGTCGGCATTGACATAGCGGCCTTCGCGGTAGCGGTAGGCGGCGGAAAGATGAATGTGAATAATGGCGAAAGAAAAGTCGACCGAGGTGCGGAATTGGTGACGCAGGTAGTCGAGTGCCGAGCCTGAAATCCACCCGCCGGCATCCTGCACGATGTGGCAGAAGGAATAGTTGAGGTGGACGGTGAGCGGAGAGAGGCGAAGATCCGCCAGCGCGTCGAGGCCGAGAGCGTCGACGGCAGTATGGTTCATAGAGTACCACATTTCGGCTTCGGGGCGACGTACCCAGTCGATGATGTCGCGGCCTGCCCTATAGTAGGTAGCAAAGGCAAAGCGGAGAGTGGAATGCGGGTGGCCATTGGATATCACCTGCTCACTTTCCACTTTCAACTCAATGTTGGTGCTGCTCTCGGGGGCGAGAGATGGATTTGCCGTCTGGTTAGCACCATGATAATAAAGATCAGTAAATGTAGGTAGACGGTAGGTACGGGAAGTTGAGAGTTGAAAGTGGAAAGTGGGAAGATGGTATCGTGCCGATGCGGCGAAGCCGTAATCGGGGCCAAAATGGGAGTTGTAGAGTCCCAGAGCCACAACTTGTGCATCGAAAGTCCTGTGATGGTAGGCGTAGCCACCGTAGAGGGTGGTCGAAGTGCGGTCGGCATCCATGGTATATGGAGCCGGCAGGGTGTTGTCGGCGGTGCCGAGGACATTGCTCCAGATGCCTTCGCGCCGTAGGTCGGCGCCCGCCACCAACGCACCTGAGCCCAAAGGGTGTGTGGCATGCAAGGAGAGGCCTGCCAAGGAGGAGAGGTGGTGGTTGTGGCCAACGTACCATGCAGGCACAGAGTCGACATAGCCGTCGCGGAAGAGTTCGAATCGGTCGCGATGCAGGCGGCCATAGGCGGACAAACGGATTTCGGCATTCGACAGACGGAAGATGTTGGTGGCCGAGGCGGTGAGGGTGCGAGTTGCCTCATACTGGTCGGGGAAAGCGACGGAATAGAATCCGGCGCTGCCGAAGTCCTTCGTCTGGCCGCCGAACTGGAGATGCCAGTCGCCACGCTCGGCATGGTGCAGGGCCTGAAGGAAAAGGCTTGCGTGTCGGTAGTCGGTATTGGGGCGGTAGCCGTCGCTGCGGTGCAGAGCTGCCGCTGCGGTGACCATCCAGTCGCCCAAGGCCTTGGTGCCGAGGAGAGAGGTGTTGAGACTGCCGTAGGAGCCTCCGTTGAGTTCGGCCAACAGACGGTCGCGGTACTGCTCACATACCACTATGTTCACCGCGCCACAGAAAGCGACGATACCCCTAGCCATACATTGTACGGGCGTAAACAGCTCGACACGCTCCACCATAGTGATGTCGATGGGAATGTCAAGCGAATGGTGGCCGGTCTGGGCATCGGTGAGGTTGATACCGTTGAGCAGGACGAGCATCTGGTCGAAAGTACCTCCTCGCATGGAGAGGTCGCCTTGTACGTCGCCGCCACCGCGCACACGGAAATCCACCCCGGGGAGCAAAGCCACGAGGTCGGCGATGGAATGAACAGAGGATTGCCTGATGTCGTCTGCGGTAAGAACCGCCGCAGGCTCAGCCTCGAGGACGAGGCTGTCGGTGCCGAGGGTGACAGTAACCTCCGGCAATGTGCGTGTCTCGCGGTCGTCGGTCTGTGCCATAAGGGCACCCTCGGAGAGGACGATGGCAAGTGCCACCACGGCGGCGCCTTTGGCCAGGCTGCAGTCGGCGACGCGGGTTGCAAGGTATCCGATTGTCACCTCACGGTGCAACGAACTGTAGGCTGCCCATTTGGCCCGGCAGAAGCGGCGGAAGCGGAACACCCCTGTATGCTGTTGTGTTGATTTCCTCATCACTTTCTACAAGCCTATCTGTCTTCTCCTCCCTTGTTCTTATCTGTGTTGCCGCGCTCCTCATCGGAACTGCCGAAGAACTTCTTGATGAATGGCTCGATGCCTTTGAGACCCCAGTTAATGAGGATAATGACACCGACGGCGATGAGAGCCTCGCGCCAAAAACCATAGCCACAAGCGCAACCCACGGCGGCGGAGCACCAGATGGTGGCTGCCGAAGAGAGCCCGTGGATAGTGAGACCATCCTTCATAATCACACCCGCACCCAGGAAACCTATACCGGTAACCACCTGTGAAAGCACGCGTAAATTGTCGTTGTTGACTGGCCCGCCACTGGCGATGGCGTGCATGATGACGCTCTCGCTTAGGAGGATGAAGAGGCAGGCGCCGACAGAGACAAGCGAATTGGTGGTGAGGCCGGCCTGGCGCTGCTTCAACTCGCGCTGGGTGCCGATGATGATGCCGGCGACGAGGGCGCAGGCGAGACGGAAGATAAATATCTTAATAGGCACGGTTCTGTTAGGAGTTAAGAGTTCTTTAAGAGTTATTGCTTACCAGAGAGGATGACGACGATTTCACCTTTGACTTCTTTCTGCCGGAAGTGGGCAAGCACTTCGGCGAGGGAGCCACGGGCCGTTTCGGCGTGCAGTTTGCTTATCTCGCGGCTCACCGATACTTGCCGCTCCTCCCCTACTACGGAGATGAGCTCTTCGAGCAGTTTCACGAGCCGGTAAGGACTTTCGTAGATAATCATGGTGCGCTGCTCGTCGGCAAGGGATGATATGGCCGTCTGGCGACCTTTCTTATGGGGCAGGAAGCCCAGAAAAACGAAGCGGTCGCAAGGCAGGCCGCTGTCGATGAGTGCCGGCACAAAGGCGGTGGCACCCGGCAAGCATTCCACCTCGATACCCTCTTTCACCGCCTCGCGTACCAACAGGAAACCGGGGTCGCTGATGCCGGGGGTTCCGGCATCGGTGATGACCGCGATGTTGATGCCGCTCTTCAACCGCTCAACCAGCGAGGCCACCGTCTGGTGCTCGTTGAAGATGTGGTAGCTCTGCAGTGGCGTCTCGATGGCGTAGTGCTGCAGGAGCACACGGCTGGTGCGGGTGTCCTCGGCCAGAATGAGGTCAACCGAACGGAGAACCTCGACGCCACGATAGGTCATGTCGCCGAGGTTTCCCACAGGGGTCGGCACGAGAAACAATTTCATGTTTTTCAGTGGGTAGTTGGTAGTGGGTAGTTGGTAGCACTCGGAGTCATGTAGACATCTATATGTTGTTATGTGCTACACACCACCCACTATCCGCTACAAACTAAATATTATTCTTCCTCGAAATCGTCGGGGATCTCCATGTCGTGGTAGACATTGGTGACGTCTTCGTCTTCCTCAAGGATATTGATAATCTTCATGACCTTGCGGATGGTCTCGGTGTCGACCTGACGCAGGGTGTTGGGGATGCGCTGCAGCTCGGCGCTCTCGCACTCGATACCTTTCTGCTCGAGCATCTTGACCATGTTTCCGAAGTCCTCGTAGGCGGTGTAGAGGGTCAGGTACTCGTCGTCGACCTCCATCTCTTCGAGGCCGCCGTCGATGAGTTCCATCTCCAGCTCTTCGACGTCCATCTCGGGTTTGCGGGGCACCACAAAAACGCCCTTACGGGTGAAGAGGAAAGCGAGGCTGCCGTTGGTCTCCAGCGTGCCGCCATTCTTATTCATAATGCTCTTCACGTTGGCGACGGTACGGTTGTTGTTATCCGAGAGAGCCTCGATGAAGAGGGCGATGCCGTGGTTGACGTGGCACTCGAAAGTGAGCTCCATCATCTGGGCGGCATCCTTGTCGTTGGCCTTGTTGATGGAACGCTGCAGGGTGTCCTTGGGCATGTTGCATCCGCGGGCGTTCTGGACGAGCAGACGCAGACGGGGGTTGCTGTCGGGGTCGGGACCACCTTCGCGCACGGCGATGGTGACCTGTTTCAGAATGTTGCTCCACTGTTTCGAGCGTTTGGCATCGGCTGCTCCTTTAGCTCTCTTAATCTTAGACCATTTGTTGTGTCCTGACATAATGATAAATGTTTATTGTTTGATTGTTTATTGTTTAATTGTTTTTCCACTGTATGTAGGTGATGGGCTTGCCTTCGGCGAGAAACATGCGCTCATAAAAGGTCTGGGTGAGCTTTGCTTCGCCTTCGTAGCCGCTGTTGTAGAGGTCGTTGGTGCTGGCGAGTATCGCCACATTTCGGGTCGGCAACACCTCGTTGAGGGTGTAATCGAAGAGTTCCTGCGAATCTGTCTTGAGGTGCATTGTGCTTTGGGGCGCGAGGAAGCGGGCGTAGGTGTCGAGGAAGCGGGGCGCTGTGAGACGCTTGTTGGGCTTCTTGAGCTGGGGATCACAGAAGGTAATCCACACCTCATTCACCTCTCCGGGGGCGAAGAAGCGGTCTATGAGTTCGATACGGGTACGAATAAAAGCCACATTGGGCAACGGTTCCTCAACGGCGGTCTTGGCTCCGCGCCAGAGACGGGCACCCTTGATGTCGACACCAATGTAGTTGCGGTCGGGGTGTATGCGAGCCAGTGCCAGCGTGTAGTCACCCTTGCCACATCCCAACTCCAGCGTCAACGGATTGCCGTTGCCGAAATGCTCTGTCCAACGGCCCCGCAAAGCGAAGCCTTCCTGCTCCAGTTGCTCGAAGCCTACCTGGAAGAGGTTGGGGAATGTCAGATTCTCGGCGAAACGCTGCAGCTTGTGATGACCCATGTTACCATTGTTTGATGGCGATGTCGCCGTCGTACCAACTCTTGATGTGCTTGAACAGGGCCTCAGCCGCGGTACGGTTTTTGGCGCTACCCATGCTGACGTAGTACATATTATTCTTCTCGATGATGTAGGCGTCGCTACCCAACTCGTGCAGCCGGGCGGTGAGACGGGCGGCAGTGGCGCGGTCGAGGTAGAATCCTGCGATAATATCGAATCCCAGTTTGCTGTTCTGCTCCATATTGACACGCACCGGAGCCTCCTCGGCTTGAGCCACCGCGGGTTTGCCGGCAGGCTTGGCAGCCACCGGCTGTGCTTCAGCGGCACGCGGCGCATTGGCATCTGGTTCCAATCCCAGTTCGGCAACCATCTTGTCGAGCATCTCGTCAAGCACCTTCATATCGAGCAACTCAGCTTGCACCTTGCAGCGCTGATGCTGGGCGAATACCTGACGCAGATAGGGCTCGTTGTGACTATAGATATAGTCGTTGAACGGATAGAGACGCTGTACAGCGAAACGGTCAGCCATCAATTCGCCAAGACGATCTTGGGCATACTGATGCACGCGATCCATCATGGGCTCCATGGCACCGGCATAGTGACGGTAGGCAAGGAAGCTGTAGATGTAGTCGGTCATGTAGCGGCACACCATGTCGCTGTTCTGGTCGATATCGCGCTCGCTATAAGTGAGCAGGTCGGTGTTATAGGTGAGGTCGGTAACCAACGGCACATCGCCCACCGGCTGGCTGGGGATATACTCGGCCGTAGGTTGCGACGGACGGTAAATCTTGAAATAGTAATATGCGGCACCTCCCAACAGGAGCAAGAGGAGCAGGAGAATCAGCAACCACCACGGGAAGCGACGCTTCTTCTTGTCACCCTTCTCTTTGCCAGCCTTTTTCTTCTTCTCGACGACAGGGCGCTCGACAGCTTCGTCGTCTTTAGCCAGTTCGGAAGCAGCAGCTTGGACAGGATCGAGGGCGGCCAGTGCAGCGAGAGTCTCGGCAGCAGCTCGCTCGGCGGCAGCCTCCTTCTCGGCAGCGGCACGACGTTCCTCTTCAGCCTTGCGCTCGGCCTCCAGACGTTCTTCCTCAGCCTTACGCTCGGCAGCGACACGTTCCTCCTCAGCTTTGCGTTCAGCAGCGATACGCTCCTCCTCAGCCTTGCGTTCAGCAGCAAGGCGTTCTTCCTCAGCCTTTCGTTCAGTTTCCAAGCGTTCCTGCTCTGCGCGGGCGGCAGCTTCGGCAGCTTCCTGCTGTGCTTTCAACTCGGCGCTATGGTCGACCGGTGCCTCAAACTGGGCGAAGGGGTCGTCGTTGTCGTTATGGGCATAGGTTTTCACCCCTTCCAGCGGTTTTTCGTCACCAGTGCTCAGCACAGCACCGGGGGCGGCACTGAAGCTGTAGCCTTGCTCGCCGTTGTACTGCAGCGTACCCAGTTCGCCGAAGTTGTGGCTGCCGGTGCGTTGCAGCTTGTCGGTGAGCGCGTCAACATAGTTCTTCCACATCTGGCGGGCAACGTTCTCGCCCACACACTCACGCTGGGCCAACATCTTGACCATGCTGTCGTCACCATTGAGGTGGGTGCTGAAGGTGAGGGTGCGACGCGAGGGGTAGTAGGTGCCCGTCGCAGAGTCGTGATAGGGGGGCTGCATCTCACTACCGAAAGTACCTATCTCCGGCAGTTCCACTAGATTGCCTTGTTGCAGCAACTCAACGATAAGGTCTGTTATATTCATTTCTTATTTTGTTTTTTTCTGTTTCAAATACTTTTCGGCGGCAGCCAAATCCTCGGGGGTGTCGATGCCGATATTGGCGTGGTCGGTGAGGCACACTTGGATGGGCAGGCCCTCGTACAGCCAACGCAACTGTTCCAGTCGCTCACTTTTCTCGATGAGGCAGGGAACAGGTTTGCATATCTGGGCGAGCACCTGGCTTCGGAAAGCATAGATACCCACATGTTTGTAGTAGGCTGCCGTACCGACCCATTTCTTGACCTCCACATCACGCACATAAGGGATAGGCTGGCGGCTGAAGTACAGTGCCTTGAAGTTCTGGTCAAAGACCACCTTGACGTTGTTGGGTGAGAGAAGTTCGTCAGTGTCCTTGATGCTGGTGGCAAGGGTGGCTATCTGCACCTTGGGATCCTTGAAAGCCTCTATAAGAGTCTGCAGCTGGGCAGGTTCCACAAAGGGCTCGTCGCCCTGTACGTTGATAATGACATCATAAAAGTATCCTTGGCGCTCGAGGCGTTCGACCACCTCGCCACAGCGCTCGGTACCAGAGGTGTGTGCATCGGAGGTCATCATGACAGCACCTTCCTCGCAGAATGACTCCACATGGTCGCAGATGCTCTCGTCATCGGTGGCCACCATCACGTCATCCACCCCTTCGGTGCGACGCACACGGTTGTATACTCGGCTGATGATACTTTCTCCTCCCAGTTCGGCCAGCGGCTTGCCCGGGAAACGGGTGGAGGCGTAGCGTGCGGGAATAATAGCCAAAACCTTCATTGTGAAACCTCCTCTCCGTTAGTGACAAACAAACTGTTGAACTCGGCGTCAATCTTCTCGATAATGTGGCCCAAATCCTCGCGACGCTCCACAAAGTCGAGCACGTCGGTATCGACCACCAACAGCTTACCATCATACTGCTCGGCCCACTGCTCGTAGCGATTGTTGAGGTTGGTGAGGTAGTCAAGCCGTATACTGCTCTCCAACTCGCGTCCGCGCTTCTGGATGTGGCGTATCAGCGTCGGCACATCGCCACGCACGTATATCAAAAGGTCGGGCTTGGGCAGCAGCGAGTAGGTCGTCTCGAAAAGCTTGGTATAGGTCGTCAGGTCGCGTGTAGTCATCAGGCCCATGCTCTGCAGGTTGGGTGCGAAGATTGCGGCATCGTCGTAGAGCGAACGGTCGCGGATAAAGTCCTCACCGCTGACACGAAGCTCCGCCAATTGCTTGATATTGGCATATAGGGTGTGAACCATCATGTTGAACGACCAACGGCGCATGTCCTCATAGAAACTGTTGAGGTAGGGATTTTCTTCCGACGGCCCGTAGATGGCACGGTAGCCATAGTGACGCGACAGCAGCTTGGTCAGCTCCGTCTTCCCTGCTCCTATATTGCCCGAGATTGCTATCTGCATATATTTCCTTCTGTGCCATCCGGCCTCTTCCGCTTTGAAAAAGAACCACATGGCAGTTATACATTCCTTGCTTCAAAACGGCAAAATTACACATTTTTTTTTATATATGGAAAAGAAAATGCATTTTCGCTCAGAATTCTTTCCCCTTCCACACACCGTCACACACACATCACCTCCCTGTTTCTATCAGAACCACATAATCCATAAACCATTCACTATCAAAACACTCACTGGCAGTTCTTCGAGAAACAAACAAAGAAACAGGGGTATTGGCCACCTGGCGATTGGGAACGGACAGGGCGCGATGACGGGGTGGTGCGACGGTTTTTTGGAATGCATCTCCGGCAATTCAAAAAAAAGATGTATATTTGCAGATTGATTCGGACTCAGAACAGAGCCCGTAGAATGGGCATATTAAAAAATCAACCAGATAGTTATGATGCAAATTGAGAACCTTGACGAATTGATAAAAATGGCCTTGCGCGAAGACATCGGCGACGGCGACCACTCCACTCTGGCATGCATCCCACCCTCAGCCGTGGGCACTGCAAAAATGGTGGCCAAACAGGAGGGTATCCTCTGCGGCGCCGAAGTGGGTGAACGGGTATTCATGCTGGTGGACAGCACATTGAAAGTCAACCTGCTGAAACACGACGGCAACCCCGTTGCCAAAGGCGACATTATCATGACCGTCGAGGGGCACAGCGGAAGTATCCTCACCGCCGAACGCACGGCGCTCAACTTCATGCAACGGCTCTCCGGCATCGCCACCGAGACCCACCGCATGGTACAGATGCTAGACGGTCTGGAAACCAAGTTGCTCGACACCCGCAAGACGACACCCAACATGCGTCTGCTGGAAAAATATGCCGTAGCCTGCGGCGGCGGCACCAACCACCGCATAGGCCTCTATGACATGGTGATGCTCAAGGACAACCACATCGACTTCGCCGGCGGCATCGAAGCGGCCATCGACCGCACACGCAACTATCTGAAAGGGCACGGGAAAAATCTGAAAATCGAGATTGAGGTGCGCAACCTGGACGAGCTGCAGCGCGTGCTCGACCACGGCGGCGTGAACCGCATCATGCTCGACAACTTCGACATACCGACCCTCCGCGAGGCGGTAAGCCGCATCAAATCCTGGCCCGTGCACTACGAAACCGAGGCCAGCGGCGGCATCACCGACGAAACCCTCCGCCCTTATGCCGAGACGGGGGTCGACTTCATCTCGGTGGGCGCCCTGACACACCATATCAAGAGTCTCGACATCTCGCTCGTGAAGAAGTGAAGAAACCGAAGGCATACATCCGGCTGGCGGTTCTCAAGCTGAAGCAACTGCGCCACAAGGTGCTCTACTGGCGCCCGGTGCGGTCAACGTTGTACTTCCTGCAGCATTTCTCATTGGCTGGCAGCCGGGGAGTGCCGCTCTACGACGTGCTGCGCTTCTTCCTGCGGAGCATCTTCAACGGCGACATCAACCAGAGGGCCAAGGGACTGGCCTACAGCTTCATGACCGCCGTCCCTCCACTGCTCATCTTCTTCTTCACCTTGGTGGCATACTTCCCTGTCAATGGCATACAGGACGAACTGCTGGGCGAGCTGGGCAACATCATTCCTGCCAAAGTCATGGGACCCATCTCGAACACCGTCAACGACGTGATGGGCCATCGCCACAGCACCCTGCTGTCGATAGGCTTTGTGTCGTCGGTCATCCTGGCGGCCAACGGCTTGATGGGGGTCATCTCGAGCCTCAACTTCGCCAACCGGAGCGTCGAAAAGCGCCCTTACGTGCAGCGCTACCTGCTGAGCATCATGCTAGTATTCATCATCTACGTGCTTGTGGTGCTGACGATTGCCCTGATGATGGGCCACAAGTTTCTGCTGCAGATAATCTACGCCCAGGGATGGCTCACCTACACCAGCACCAACACACTGATATTCAACATAGGGCGCTGGCTGTTGATTATCGCCGCCATCCTGACAGTCATCTCGCTCATCTACTACTGGGCGCCGGTGAAAAAGCAGCGCGTGGGCTTCTTCTCGCCCGGCTCGGTACTGGCCACTGGCATGTTCCTCGTGCTTAGCTGGGCGCTGGGCATCTATCTGGGCAACTTCAGCCGCTACAACCTGCTCTACGGCTCCATTGGCACCCTGCTGATGGTGATGTTCTGGATCTACTTCAACTGCATCGTCCTGCTTGTCGGCTACGAACTGAATATCAGCATCTACAACGGAACCACCGTCAAACAGAACCGCGACTCACGTCACGAAATCAGACAAAGAATACAAAACTTGCACAATGATAATACAGAAAGAACATGGGAAAGTGGTGACCCCGGGCACGTCACCGCGTGAGAAATTCAAGATGGTGGCCAAGACCATGGTCAGCCTCGAAGAGGTGCTCGCCGATGAACTCACCGCCCTGGGCGCCGAAAACGTGGTGCCCCTCACCCGCGCCGTCGAGTTCGAGGGCGACATGCGCCTCCTCTACCGCGTCAACTACTGCTGCCGTACGGCACTGGCCATCCTCAAGCCCTTCGCCGAATTCGAGGCCAACAACGAACAAGAGCTCTACGACCAGGTGTACAAGATACGCTGGGAAAAGATACTCGACTGCGACGGCACCTTCATGATCGACTCGACCACCAGCGGCGAGATCTTCACCCACAGCTACTATGCCGCCCTCAAGACCAAGGACGCCATCGTCGACCGCTTCCGCCGCAACTTTGGCAAGCGCCCCTCCATCGACACTGAACAGCCGCAGTACAAGTTCAATCTGCATATACGCGACAACCGCGTCACGCTGTTGATGAACGCCAGCGGCGACTCGCTCCACAAGCGCGGCTACCGCCAAGGTGTGGGCGTGGCCCCCATCAACGAAGTGCTCGCCGCCGGCCTCCTCAAGATCGCCGGCTGGGATAAAGCAATAGCACAATCACACGACAACGCAATCAACTTCTATGACCCCATGTGCGGCTCGGGCACCATGCTCATCGAAGCCGCCATGATGGCCAACAACATACCGGCTCAGTACTACCGTTCTGGCGGCTTCGGCTTCATGCGCTGGAAGGAGTTCAACCTCGGCGAGTGGAAAAGTGTCAAAAACGAGGAAGACCGTAAGATAGGCAGCATCGACTTCGAGGGCGAGATATGGGGCAACGACATCGACGAGCAGGTCATCCAGCAGTGCGAGAAAAACCTCGAATACACCAAACTGCACCACGACGTGATGCTTCACATCGGCGACTTCGCCGAGCAGGACCCGCCCGAGGGTCACACGCTGATAGTCACCAACCCGCCCTACGGCGAGCGTATCAAGGTCGAGGACCTCAACGCCATGTACACCCAGTTGGGCGACACCTTCAAGCAGCGCTATGGCAAGGACTGCGAGGTGTGGCTCATCACCTCCGACTTCGAAGCCATGAAGCACATCGGCCTGCACCCCTCCAGGAAGATACCCGTGCAGAACGGCTCGCTCGACTGCCGCTTCCTCAAGTTCGAACTCTACGAAGGCTCGAAGAAAGTCTCCAAGAACCCATAAGCCATAATACCACCGACAATTTTGACCTTTAAATATTTATAGTTATGATACGGAAAATAAAAACAACAGTTGTTAAATCAGCAAAGTTGCTGGTATTATTGTCTTTTCTCCACCCGTTCTTTTCCCGAGGGCAAGAATTGACACAGGAGGTTTATAGTATGAAAATGGATTTTTCAATTATTAAGGAAGCGATAAACGACTATTCATTGATTTCCAGCTATTATCATGGATGGCACACTTTCCATTTATTCAACTCGACTTCCACTTCGGATAAATATATTGAAGGTCTAATTCAAGTAAGAGATTTCACAATTCTGGATGGACGGTATGTCTATTTTTGTGGAACAAAATATCTGGCAGGGGATGACGATGAAACAAATGGAAAAGACAGTGATGCCGGATGGAGTGCAGTGATGGGGTGTTTTTTGCTGGACGACCTAATCAACAAACCTGTATCTGGATATGTAAACCTGACTTATCTTGAATCATTCGGTCAAGTAGACATTCTGGCTTTTCAAAAACTGGAAGCGGTTAAAGTAAACCAAGGGGTGCATGTGTTCATGACCGGTATTGCTCGGACTGGACAAGCGGTTCTGGTTGATGCGACAGCATCAACGCCTATCCCTTCTGCATGGAATGTAAATATTGACATCTCGACAATGCCGAACGAACTCTACGACGATGTGGCCGTTACGGACAATTATGTTTATCTCACATCAAGGATATCTGGATCAAACAATGGCTATATTACCAAGTTTGCCCGTCCGACATCATTGACTACCACCATTTTTTCAAATCTTGGAAAAAAAAGAATCCTGTATAATATCAACAATACAATCCTTATCGAGGCGTGCGAAAGCGATTCCTATGTTATTGGGACATATTCCAACCAACACATGAATGTGATTAGCGGTTTCAACGACCTCACTCCCATTTACAGCATCACATTCCCCACCATCAGCTCCATTACCCCGACACAACAGATGAGGGACATGAGTTACAATCCCGCAAGCCACACGCTGGATGTCCTTATGTGGTTTCTTGAAGGCACCGACACAGCAAGTGTCATCTGGCATTTCAACCAGTCCACCTCTTCGGGAGGCTATAACAACGCACATGTCTACCATGACGATATTCTTCACTCCATTGATTGTTTAAGGAACAAACCAAACAACACCATTGCGTCGGGCAGACTCAACAATCCCAATGTAGCACAGTTTCTTCGCGAATACAAACATTACATCTTTAATCATGGAAGTTGCACCAACAGCATGGAGACAAAGATTCAATTGATTAACCATATTCTGCAAAACGACAACATGTTTCCTGGACATATCCAGTCAACTGAACCTACGGTGAATCGGGAAAGCCGTATTTACTCAACCCCTGTATCAGTAAAATGTCAATCAACAAAATAGCAGCCAATCATGAAAAGAATCATTTACGCTCTCGTGGTACTATTGTTGGGGGGAGGGACACCCTTGTCAGCACAGGACACCATCGATTGCCCACCAGCGAACTATTTCTGCAAAGACTGGCCTGGAGATAGTATAGATATATCTACAGAAAACATCTACTTTTCAAGTTCTTATATCACTGCTTACAATTCCACACAAGATGGTCCTGAATATGCAAAACCACTCTTCACCGACAGCACACTGACTGTTTATGGCATTGCAGTTGGGCTTGTTTCCATGAGTACAACAGGCCCATGTTATGCCGAAGATGTAATTGATACCTCTGTGTATAATGACAGCTGTTATGAATACGTGGACATATACTATCGCGAAGGACTTCATTCGATGCAAAGGGTTGCACGAGCCAAAGTGAAATATGAGCCGACACCAGCACATTATGTAATAATCAACTCTCCAACCCAATTTGACAAAGGGCCTCACCCCATATTTGAAGCCTATTTTGAGAAGCCCATCGAAGTGCATGATACATTTTATGCCGGGGTGACCCAACATCTGAGAAATCAGTATCAGACATCGCCGTTCGAATACAAATATACCACATGGCCGTTGGACCTATTAATACTAGAAGATGTCAAACACGGCGAGTTAGTCAATTGTGACACATATGCATTATTCAACAACGGGAAATGGTTTTTTACAGGATACGACTACGAAAATGAATTTCACGGAATGCTTCATCAGTTCGGTTATATCTTCCCTATCACGACACCTCCGCCAGACCCCTCTCCCAATCCGCCTGCTGGTATTGATGATGCGGAAGTAAATGGGATACACCTAACCACCCGTGACGGCCGCATCGCCGTACAAGGCCTGACTCCGGGCAGGCAAGCCGAGGTCTTCGACATGATGGGTCGCCGACAAGCGGCACTCGCCACCGACGGCCTTACCCCCCCACTGCCCCAGGGCGTCTATGTGGTACGCGCCGGCCACAACTGGTCCCGCAAAGTGGTGCTGATAAAATAAATTCCCCTATCGGCTGTTTTTTGTATCTTTGCATTGTTGAAAACAACTATGACAAATGACCATGACCAACTCAAGTGCTACCTGCTACCGGCTATCTACTACCCACTCACCTGTGCAGAACGGCTCGCTCGACTGCCGCTTCCTCAAGTTCGAACTCTACGACGGCAGCAAAAAGGCCAGTAAGCAATTCGAGTAATTCGCCCATAATTGACCGGCGTAGCTTCGAGTAATTAGAGTAATTCGCCGTTAAAATATATGCTAAGCAGTGACGACATAAAGCATGCCGCCCTGGCCGTGGGCTTCGACGACTGCGGCGTCGCGCGTGCCGACGCCCTCACCGACGCGGAGTACCCGCTGCGCGAGTGGCTGCGGCGCGGCTGGCATGGCAATCTCGGCTACATGGAGCGCAACATCGACATGCGCATGGACCCGCGCCTGCTCGTCCCCGGCGCCAAGAGCGTCATCTGCTGCGTCAGCGCCTACCCGCCACCGAGTGATATCTCCGCCGAAGGCGGCAATAATTTACAAGATTTACAAGTTTTCGCGAGCGAAGCGAAGCAGGAGAATGACGATTTCGCGAAGCGGGAAAAAATAGCCGCCTACGCCCGCCACCGCGAATACCACAACGTCATAAAAGAGATGCTCTTCGCCTTGGGCGACAGGCTGTCAAAAATTCAAAATTCAAAATTCGAGATTCAAAATTCGAAGTTCTGCTGCGACACCGTTCCCATCAGCGACAAGCACTGGGCCGCCCGTGCTGGCCTGGGCTGGATTGGTCGTCACACCCTCCTCGTCACCCCCCGTTGGGGCTCTTGGGTTAACCTCGGCGAGATAGTCACCACCGAGGAATGCTCAGAATACTCCGATTATTCAGAATACTCCGAATATTCCGATTATTGCGCCAAGTGCGGCAAGTGTGTCGAAGCCTGCCCCAACCACGCACTGGCACCCGAGGGACCGCCGATGATGGATGTGCGCCGCTGCACAGCCTATTATACCACCCACAACCCTCGCCCCCTGCCGCCCGACCTCGACACCCGGGGCTACACCCTCGGCTGCGACCTCTGCCAGCTCGCCTGCCCCTTCAACCAAGCGGCACGTTTCGCCCGTTGATTTACAGTCATTTAACCACTGTTCTTCTTCTGTTCTTCTTGGTTTCAAGAAGAACAGAAGAAGAACAGTAAAAGAACAGTAATGGAACACTGCGGGAAAAAGCAGCCTTTATATCGCTTATTCACAGTTGGTTCTTTGGTATTTCTTCGGTAAAAACCGAAGAACAACCGAAGAAATGCCGAAGAAATGACAGCGGAATGTCCTTGTGGTCACAGTACCGATGCCCACTGATTATCAATCATCTCGCTCGAGTTCTTTAGGAGTTCTTTACAAATCCGTAAAGAACTCCTAAAGAACTGCAAAGAGACAGGTGAACAAATAGCCTGGATAAGACGGCATTATAGTGCCCACGACGGGCGTATATATCAACCTGCCAGAGCGTCGTTTTAGGGTGGTAAAATGAAAAATATTTTGTCAGTTTCAAAAAAGGTTGTATCTTTGCAGCACGAAATTAGTCACCGAATTATAAACAATCGTCTGACAATCAACGGGTCAGACGGCAAAAAGTAAAGAAATGAAAAAAGGAATTCATCCCGAAAACTACCGCCTCGTGGTGTTCAAAGACATGTCGAACGACAACATGATCCTCACCAAGAGCTGTGCCAACACCAAAGAGACCGTCACCTATACCGATGGCAAGGAGTATCCCGTCGTGAAGCTCGAAATCTCG
>JAEEGL011905462.1_pt1 | contig 18876 bp, 16 predicted proteins | sample 9134231 | NCBI WGS metagenome assembly JAEEGL01 (sample SAMN16246548, study PRJNA631951) | gut metagenome | biome: gut microbiome; feature: rumen; material: fiber-attached | host: Bos | place: Iran: Karaj | collected 2018-10 | reverse complement strand
TCTCCTTGAAATCGATTTCGCCGCGCATCGCGGAGGCGGTGATGGCCCGGACCTCGGCCCCGACGCCGGCCCGCTCAGCCAGTTCGTCGATGCACTCGGTCTGGATCAGGGTGGAGTCCATGTCGAAGCAGATCAGCCGGCGCATCCGCCGGTACATGTCGTCCCGCTGGAGGGAGAAATCCATGCCGGAACCGGCGGACAGTTCCATCAGGCGGGCCTGCATGGCCGCCCGGTCGTGCGGGGTGCCGCGGAGGGAGAACTCGATGCAGGCCCGGACGTTCTTCTCCGGGTTCTTGATGCTCATCCGGCCGGTGAGGCGCTTGATGGAATCGATGTTAAGGCCCTGGTCCGCAACGACTTCCGCCGCCTGCTGGATCTGATGCGCCGAGAGGCTGCGGCCGATGACGGTCAGGATGTAGCGGTTCTTGCCCTGACGGCCCGCCCACTCCTCGTATTCGTCGTCCGGGACCGGGGCGAAGCCGATGTTGACGCCGAGTTCCGTCGCCTCGAACAGCAACTCCTTCATGACCTGCCCGGAATGGGCCTCGTCGATGCGGATGAGGATGCCGAGCGAAAGGGAACTGTGGATCGCGGCCTGGCCGATATCCAGGATCTGGGCGTCATGGCGGGCCAGGATCTGCATGACGGAAGCGGTGAGGCCGGTACGGTCGCGGCCGGTGATTCGGATGAGGATCTGCTCTTTCATGCGGCAAATTTAACAATTTCGCCGGCGAATGGCAAGTTTTGTCGCTCCGGATGCCGATTCCCGGAGAAAATGTTTATTTTTGCATGAACATTAATTATTTGACACCATGGCATCCATCAGCGATTTCATTCTCCAGCAGGTCAAGAATGCGACCGGCAACGTCAACATTCCCGCCAACATGCAGCAGCAGGTCCTCGGCGGCCTTTCCGACTCCATCCTCGGCAGCCTCACCCAAACGGCCGTCAAGGCCGGCGGTGTCGAGCAGATCAAGGAACTCCTCACCGGCAAGGCCAACCCGGCATCGAGCCCGATCACGGCCCTGGCCGGCAGCCTGTTCAAGAACAACATCCTGAAGAAGCTGAACCTCGGCTCCCTCGGTGCCGTCCTCTCCGGCCTCATCCCCGGCATCATGGGCAAGCTCGGCGGGATCCTCAAGGACCAGGACGGTGACGGCGACGTGGACTTCAACGACCTGATCATCACCCTCAAGGGCGGCAACAAGCAGCCGGCTTCCGGCGGCGGCCTCCTCGGCGCGGCGACCAGCATCCTCGGCGGACTGCTTGGCAAGAAGAGATAATCCCTTGAAAGTCATCCTGATCACTGGAGCGAGCAGCGGCATCGGATACGATGCCGCTCTCTCTTTGGCGCGGAAGGGCCACCGTGTCTACGGTGCCGCCCGCCGCGTCGAACGGATGGAGCCGCTGCGGGCCGAGGGGGTGATCCCCCTGCGGATGGACATCACGGATGAAGCGTCGGTGAAGGAGACCGTGCATACGGTCCTCGAGGCCGAGGGCCGCATCGACGTCCTGGTCAACAACGCCGGTTACGGCTCGTTCGGGGCCATCGAAAACGTCCCCCTGGAAGAGGCCCGCAGACAAATGGAAGTCAATGTGTTCGGGCTGGCGAGCCTGACGCGCTTCGTGCTGCCGGCCATGCGCGGACAGGGATCGGGCCGGATCATCAACATCGCTTCCGTCGCCGGAAAGATGAACCTGTATTTCGGCGGCTGGTACCATGTCTCCAAATTCGCCGTCGAATCCCTCAGCGACGCGCTCCGCATCGAACTGAAACCCTTCGGCATCGACGTTTCCATCATCGAGCCCGGCGGCATCCACACCAACTGGGGCGTCATCGCCGCCGACCACCTCAGGGAATCCTCCGCAGGGACGCCCTACGAGGCCGAAGCCTTCCGCGAGGCGGCCACCATGCAAAAAGCCTACACCGGCTGGTATCTATCTGAACCGAAAGTCGTTACGCGCGCCATCTGCAGGGCCGCATTAAGCCGCCGCCCCAGGACGCGCTACCGCGTCGGATTCGGGGCGGACTCGCTCGTCTTCTTCCACGCCATCCTTCCGGACCGCTGGTGGGATGCGCTTGTGAGGCTGGGCGGAAAGATACACGTCTGACCCCCGGCGGACAGTCCGTCCGCTCAGGGCCGGTCCACTTCCGTTGAAAGGCGGATGTCGTCGACCGACGCCCCCGCTTCGACCGTAAAGGCCGCCGGGCATTCCCAGCGGTTCGTCCCGTCGTTATAGGATGCGAGGACATACGGGGGGATGCGGATTTCCAGCATTTCGGATGCGCCCGGGAGGAGGCGCCCCGTCTTGGCGAAGCCTTTCAGTTCCCGCAAAGGTTTCTTGATCAACGGTTTCCGGTCATGGATATAGACCTGCACGACCTCCTTTCCGGCACGGTCGCCGCGGTTGGTCACCGTGACGCGGACAAGCAGCGACCCGTCCGATGCGCCCGTGACCTCCATTTCATCGAAAGAAAAACGCGTATATGACAGGCCGAAACCAAAGGGGAACGACACCGGCCTGCCGGCGAAATAGCGGTAGCCGACGTCCAGGCCCTCCTTGTACTCGGTGAAATCGACATTGCGGCGGCCCTTGTCCCGGGAGACCTTGAACGTGTTCCGGGAGCCCCGGTCCACCGCGTCGTACGGGAAATTGGCGGAGGACGGAATATCCAGATAATCCAGCGGGAAAGTCGCAGGAAGCCGGCCGGAGGGACAGGCTTTGCCCAGCAGGATGTCCACGAGTGCATGCGCCCCTTCCTCTCCCGGCTGCCAGGTAACCAGCAGCGCATCGGCAAGGTCCTTCCAGGAGGCGGTCTCGATGACGCCGCCGATGTTCATGACCACGACGACGGGCTTTCCGGCCGCACGGAAGGCCTTCGAAACAGCCTCCAGGTTTTGCCGTTCGGTCGCCGTCAGGAGGAAATCGTCCTCCACGCGGCGGTCCTCCTCCTCGCCCGCCTGGCGGCCGATGACAAACAGGGCCGCGTCCGCCGATCCGGCGCTGACGGCATCCCCGAGCGAGAATTCCGCCGGGATGCCCGTGCCGAGCATGCTGCCGACAATGCCGCCCTTCTTCTTGTGCCGGGCCAGATACGTCCCATAACGCTCCTCCAGTGCGCGGTCCACATCCAGCCCTGCCTTCCGCAGGGCCTCCGGAACGGTCACGGTGTAGGGCGCGTGGACAAAGCCGGAGCCGGTGCCCCCGATACAGGGGGAATAGCCCGCAATGCCGTAGAGGGCAATCTTTTTCACTGCGCCCTTCAGCGGAAGGACGCCGTTGTTTTGCAGCAGGACCATCCCCTCAGCGGCGGCTTCCCGCGCCACAAGGGCATGGGCGGCGAGATCCGGACTGTCGGAATAGGCATAGCCCCGGAACCGCGGCGTCTTGACGATGAGCCCGAGGACGCGGGCGACGCAGACGTCCAGGTAAACCCCGTCCAGTTCACCGCTTTTCACCATCCGGACGATTTCCCGGGCCTGGGAAGCCCGGCCGGGTTCCATCAGGTCGTTGCCCGCGGCCACCTGGCGGCCGGTATTGCGCTTGCCGGTCCAGTCCGTCATCACGAGTCCGTCGAAGCCCCACTCGTTCCGCAGGACCGCTGTCAGCAGCCAGGGGTCGCTCTGGGTGTATTCGCCGTTGATCTTGTTATAGGAGGACATGACCGTCCAGGGCGATGCCTCCCGGACGGCGATCTCGAATCCTTTCAGGTAGATCTCCCGCAGGGTGCGGAGGTCGATGCGGGCGTCGTTGCCGCTGCGGTGGGTTTCCTGGCTGTTCGCCGCATAATGCTTCGCGGAAGTGCCGACTCCGTTGGACTGGACGCCGCGGATCATCGCCGCCGCCATCCGCCCGCTGAGGACCGGGTCTTCCGAATAATACTCGAAGTTCCTGCCGCACAGCGGATTGCGATGGATGTTCAAGCCCGGAGCAAGCAGGACGTCCACGCCGTATTCCAGGGCTTCGTTGCCCATGGCGACACCCACTTTCCGGACCATCTCCGTATTCCAGGTGCTGGCAAGGATCGTCCCCGTCGGGAAGGCCGTCGCGTAATACGTGCGCTCCTTCACACGCTTGCGGCGGGGTTCAATGCGGACGCCGGCCGGACCGTCCGACAGGACGATGGCGGGGATGCCCAGCCGCGGGATGGCGCGGGTCTCCCCCGCCGCCCCGGGGACCAGCACCCCTTTCGCGCCCGTCACGCCGGCGATCATGCTCTTGAAGCCCGCCCCGACGACCAGTTCCGCCTTCTCCTCCAGGGTTAACGCCTGCACGATGGCGGAGATGTTGTCCGCCCGGAGACGGAGGGTGTCGGCAGGCGGAGCGGCGGCGCAGACCGCAGCCGTCATCAAAGCCCAGAGCAGAAGGGATAGCGTTCGTTTCATATCGCTCGTTTTCAATCGTTTCTATAGATCCATGCCATCCCGAGCCGGTCGATGAGCCGGGCCGGCAGGATGGAAATCAGCGGCGGAAGGAGGGCGTTGACCATCCCCGGGCACACGACCCGGCGGCCCCGGAACAGCGCCCGCAGCGCGCGGCGGACCATCCTTTCCGGCGTCCAGATCAGCCCGAGGGCGCGCCCGGCCTTCCGAAGGCCGTCCCCGAGCGGGTACAGGCCCGTATCGACGGCGGCCGGGCAGACGGTCGTCACCCGGACCCCGAAAGGACGCATCTCGTAGGAAAAACTCCGCCCGAAAGACTTCAGGTAGGCTTTCGACGCCGAATAGACGGCGATTCCCGGCGCCGGGATCCGGGCCGTCATCGAAGACATGTTCAGGATGAAGCCGCGACCGCGCGCCTTCATCCGCTCGCCGAACAGGATGCAGAGCAGGGTGGCGGTCTCCACGTGGAGCCGCATCATGACCTCCGCCTTGCCGGCATTCCGGGCACTGAGGTATTCCATGAAGAACATCCCGGCGTTGTTGATGAGCACGTCCGGGACCAGCCCCATCCCGTCGCACCAGGCGAGCAGCGCCGCGGCGCTTCCCGCTTCGGCGAGGTCGATGCAGCGCGCTTCGACACGGACGCCATATTGCGAGCGGAGCAGGGCCGCCGCCTCGAGGAGTTCCGCTTCGCGGTTTCCCGCAACAAGCAGGGTGAAGCCCTTGGCTGCCAGTTGCTTCGCGAACTCCAGCCCCATGCCGGAACTCGCGCCCGTCACGAGCGCCGTTCCGGCGACGCCTCCGTTTCCACGGGAGGCACTTTTCGATGGGGCGGCGGACGGACTGGACTTCATGGCAATCTCAGGAAAAAACGGCATCCGGCCGTTCCTTTTGCAAAAATAAGAAAAAACGGGCAAATCCCCGCATGGAAAAGTCTTGGGAATGAACTATCTTTGTGCCGGATATGATCCGCTCCCCAAAAACGAACCGACAATGCCCATCATCCGCCGCAAGACGCGCTTTTTCCTCGCCCTGATTCCCGTGACAGTACTGGTCGCCGTGCTGGCGCTGGACATCGCCATCTTCGGGGCGGATTCCATCATGGGCGCCTCCCAGGTCGCCCTGCTCCTTTCCGGTGGCGTCTGCCTGGCGATCTCCACACTGGTTTACAAGTACAAATGGTCCCGTTTCGACGAGGCGGTCCGCCGCAATGTGGGCGACATCGCCGGGGCGGTCCTGATCCTCCTGCTGATCGGTGCGATTTCGGGCACCTGGACGGCCAGCGGCGTGGTTCCGGCCTTCATCTGCTATGGCATGAAGATCATCCACCCGAAGGTCTTCCTGCTCACCGCCTGCCTCCTCTGCGCGGTCGTTTCGGTGATGACCGGCTCGTCCTGGACGACAATCGCCACGGTCGGTGTGGCCCTGCTGGGCATCGGGCGGGCTGAGGGGTTCAGCGACGCCATGACCGCCGGCGCCATCATCTCGGGGGCTTATTTCGGCGACAAGGTCTCCCCGCTCTCCGACACGACCGTCCTCGCCTCCTCCCTCAATGGCGTCGACCTGTTCACCCATATCCGCTTCATGTTCCGGACGACGGTCCCCTCCTTTGCCATCACGCTCATCGTGTTCACCGTCCTCGGCCTGTCGCACGGCGGGCAGCAGAGCAGCCAGATGCAGGTCTATTCGGACGTCCTCCACGCCTCTTTCCGCATCTCGCCCTGGCTGCTGGCCGTCCCGCTGCTGACCGTCGTCATGATCTGGCGCAAGATGCCGGCCCTCGCCGTCCTCGCCCTGTCCGTGATCGCGGCGGCCGTGGCCTCGATCATCTTCCAGCCGGAGATCATCGACCGGATCGGCGCCGCGGTGACGGAGGGCTCCCGCGCCCGGATCCGCTTCACCGGCGTGATGGAAACCCTGTACAATACCATTGCCATCGAGACGGGCAATGCGGACGTCAATGCGCTCGTCACCTCCCGCGGCATGATCGGCATGCTCAACACGGTGTACCTGATTATCTGCGCGATGTTTTTCGGGGCCTGCATGGACGCCAGCGGGATGATCGCGGACCTGTCCCGCCTGATGCGCCCCCTCACCCGCACCCGCACCGGACTGGTCGGCTCGACCGTCGTCACCGGGACGGTCCTGAACGGCATCGTATCCGACCAGTACCTGTCCATCATCCTGACTTCCAACATCTACCGGGATTCCTACCGGCGGCGGGGCTGCGAGCCGCGCCTGCTGAGCCGGAGCGTCGAGGACTCGGCGACCGTCACCTCTCCCCTCTTCCCCTGGTCGAGCTGCGGCATGACGCAGGCGACCATCCTGTCGGTCCCGACGCTCGTCTACGCGCCTTTCTGCCTGTTCAACATCATCTCGCCCCTGATGTCCTTCCTCGTCGCCCTCATCTACCGCTGGAAGGAACCGAAGCGGACCCCTTGAAAGTTTTCCGTCCGGGATGGGGCCAGTTTCACCGGATATTGCTATCTTTGCAAAGAATAGTAAAAGCATTTACTAAATGAAGGACAAGCACACGATAGCCGGCATCCAGCAGATCGGTGTCGGAACGGTGGATTTCAGGAAATCCTGGAACTGGATCATCGAAATGTTCGGCGCGGACACGCGCATCCTCGAAGACGATACCGTAGCGGAACGGATGCTCCCCTACACGGGCGGCCAGCCGCAGAAACGCCACGCCTGCATCACGGTCAACCTCCAGGGCGGCGGCGGATACGAGGTCTGGCAGTTCTCCGAACGGAAACCACAGCCTTGCGGGTTCGAGATCGCCGTCGGCGACCTGGGCATCCTGGCCGCCAAGGTGAAATGCTGCGACATCCCGGCCTTCCACCGGGTACTCTCCGCCAAATGGAAGGATGTCGGGCCGGTCGGCACGCTGCCGGACGGCACGCCCTGCTTCTATGTCAAGGATCTCTACGGCAATTGGTTCCAGCTCGTCGAGCGCAAGGACATCTATATCCACCAGGACAAACTGACCGGCGGCGTCATCGGCGCCGTCATCGGCGTGAGCGACATGGACGCATCCGTCCGCTTTTACGGGGATATCCTCGGCTACGACCGCGTCGTCAGCGACAGCGAGGGTCCCTTCGAGGACGGCGGCTTCCTGCCCGGCGGTGACAAGCGCTGCCGCCGCGTCATCCTCGCCCGCACGGAACCCTTCCGGGGCGCATTCTCCGAACTGATGGGCGACAGCACGATCGAACTGGTCCAGGCCCTGGAACATACGCCGAGAAAGGTCTACGAGGGCCGTTTCTGGGGCGATCCGGGCTTCATCCAGGTCTGTTTCGACGTCTCGGGCATGGACGCCCTCAAGGCGTTCTGCGCAGAAAAGGGCCATCCATTCACGGTGGACAGTTGCCCCAACGGCGAGCGCTTCGACATGGGCGACGCTTCCGGCCGCTTCACCTACATCGAGGATCCGGACGGGACCCTGATCGAGTTCGTCGAGACCCGCAAGGTCCCGGTCGTGAAGAAACTCGGCTGGTTCATCGACATGGAAAAGCGCGGCGCGGACAAGCCCCTGCCCCGCTTCCTGTTCCGCCTGATGGGACTCGTCTCCCGGGAATCCGTTACGGAATAGCCCATGCAGCGCGTCTGGATCACCGGCGCATCCTCCGGCATCGGAGCCGCGTGCGCCCGCCTGTATGCGTCTGAAGGGGCGCAACTTGTCCTGACATCCTCATCGGCCGGACGGCTGGAACCGGTCGCCGCCGCCTGCCGCGAGGCGGGCGCCGCGGGTGTGACCGTCCTCCCCTACGACCTCCGCAACCCCGCCGGCATCCCGGCCCTGGTGCAAAGCGCCTGGGACGCCTTCGGCGGACTGGACATCGCCTTCCTCAATGCCGGCATCAGCCAGCGTACGACGGTGGAGGACACGTCCATGGAGATGATACGGGAGATCATGGAAATCAATTACTTCTCCCCGGTCGCCACGGCACGGGAACTCCTCCCGCGGATGATCGCGGCCGGCGGCGGCCACATCGCTGTCACCACCTCGATCGCGGGCCGCTTCGGATTTCCCCTCCGCTGCGGCTACAGTTCCTCCAAGTTCGCCCTGTACGGCTTTTTCGAGACCCTCCAGGCAGAGTATTACGACAAGGGCATCCGGGTCACGCTCGTGTGCCCCGGACGCGTGCGCACGAACATCTCCCTCTATGCCCTCGACAAGGGCGGAAAACCCCACGGGAAGATGGATCCCGGCCAGGACGGCGGACTGTCCGCCGACCGGGCGGCCCGGACCGTCGTCCGCGCCATCCGGAAAGGCCGCCGGGAAGTCCTGGTCGGCCGGAAGGAACTGGTCATGGTGTATATCAAGCGCTTCTTCCCGGGCCTCTGCGCCCGGCTGGCCCGGAAGATCAAACCCGAATAAAGGCTTATGGACCACCTGTTTGAAGAACTGGAAAAGGACTACCGCTTCCGCGAAGGCTACCATACCTGCATCAACTGCGGGACCTGCACGGCCGTCTGCCCGGCCGCGGAGTTCTACCGCTACGATCCCCGGAAAATCGTCGCCATCGTCCAGACGCGCGACGACGCCCAGATCGAGGCGCTCCTCAAGTCCGACACCATCTGGTACTGCGGCGAATGCATGAGCTGCGTCACCCGCTGTCCGCGGAAGAACGGTCCCGGCCTCGTCATCATGGCCCTGCGGGACCTGAGCGTCCGGCTCGGGTTTTTCACGGAATCCGAAAAGGGCCGCCAGATGCTGCCCCTCACCCATATCTTCGCCCGGAACATCCTCCAGTACGGCTACTGCGTCCACCCGGAGACCTTCCGCTGGGAAGACCACAAGGAATCGGGGCCTGTCTGGAAATGGCACACGGAGCACCTGGAGCAGAGCCTTGCCCGCCAGGGCGCCAACTACAAGGGCGAAGGGCCCGGCGTCCTGCGGAAAATCCCGCAGGAGTCGCTGGATGAACTCAAGGCCATCTTCGACGTCACCGGCGCGACCGAACGCATCCGCCTCGTGGAGGAGTACTCCGCCGCCAAGGCCCGGGAGATGGGCATGAGCCTGGAAGAATACGAAAAAACGGCCTTCGAGCACTGCTCGGACAAGCATTTCAACGAATGATCTACGAAGGGAAGCAGAAAATCTGGAAAGACTACCAGAAAGAGATTCCGGACGACCACTGGTACTTCGTCCGCAGCTGCATCCGGCAGAATTTCTTTCCCGCCAGCGAGCGGATGTTCACGGAAATCACCCGGAACGTCCTCGGAAAGGACGTCTACGAGACGCCCTACCACACCACCTGCGGCGGGATCGCCTATCACTGCGACACGCTCCCGCAGGAAACGGCCATGACCATCGTCACCCGCCAGTTCGCCCTGATGACGGAAGCGGGCTATGAGAATTACGCGGCCAGCTGCATCACCTCGTTCGGCAACTACGCCGAGGTCCTCGAGACCTGGCACGAGTTTCCAGAACTGGAGGCCCGCATCCGCGAACAGCTCTGGAAGGCCACGCGGCGGGAATTCAAGAAGCCGAAATACCTCGCCCATACCAGCGACCTGATCTACCACTGGCGCAACCTCATCGCCGAAAAGGCGAAATTCCGCCTGGTGGACAAGGATACGGGCGAGCCGCTGCGGATTGCCGAGCACATCGGCTGCCACTACGCCAAGATGTTCCCGAGCAAGGGCGTCGGCGGCGCGGAGTATCCCTGCGTCCTCACGGGCATGGTCGAGAGCTGGGGCGGCCAGGTCATCGATTACCCGGAGCGCCGCCACTGCTGCGGTTACGGCTTCCGCCAGTACCATGTCAAGGCCAACCGGGGCTACAGCGTCTCCAACACCCACAAGAAGTTCGAGTCCATGGAGCCCTACGGCATCCAGGCCATCATCACCAACTGCCCGGGCTGCCCCTATTTCATGGACCGCTGGCAGTATTTCATCGCCGAACAGACCGGCAAGACCTACGGGAAAAACGGCTTCGGCATCCCGGTCTTCACCTACGAGGAACTGGCCGGACTCGTGCTCGGCTACGACCCCTGGGATCTCGGGCTGCAACTCCACCAGGTGGCGGTCGAGCCCTTCCTGGACCGGATCGGCATCCCCTACGACCCCAAGGCGAAGTACCTGGGAGTCAACAAAGAAGACCTGCTCCGCCCGGAACTTCCCAAAAACCTCAAATGCTTCTAGACCATGAAGGAGAACGTAGTCATCATCGGCGGCGGCATCGCCGGCATGGAAGCGGCGAAACAACTGCACCTGCTCGGCTACAACCCGATCATCGTCGAACAGTCCGACCGGCTCGGCGGACACGTGGGGAAATGGCACAGGCTGTTTCCGGACATGGTCTCCGCGCAGGAACTCGTCGCCCGGCTCGCGTCGGAAATCACCGGTGCGAACATCTTCCTGGAAACGCGCGTCAGTTCCATCAACCGGCTCAGCAACGGCTATGCGGTCATGCTCACCAGCGGAGTCAGCATCCCCTGCCGTGCCCTCCTCGTCGCAACGGGCTTCGGCCTCTTTGATGCAAGTCGCAAGGAAGAGTATGGATATGGTGTTTATAACCATGTTATTACGAACTCCGACCTGGAAGCCTGGTTCAACGGAAGGGAGGATGCGCGCATTCCGGATTCGCCCGCTTCCGTCGGCTTCGTCCACTGCGTCGGTTCGCGCGACCTGAAGGCTGGGAACAGCCAGTGCTCCAAGGTCTGCTGCATGACCGCCGTCAAGCAGGCCATCGAGGTCAAGGAACGTTTCCCGGACGCCCGGATCTACTGTTTCTACATGGACCTGCGGCTGTTCGGCAAGAAATACGAGGACTTCTACATCAACGCCCAGCAGCAGTATGGCGTCCAGTTCATCCGCGGGCGCGTGTCCGAAGTCGGTGAAACCTATGAAGGACAACTTCAAGTGAAAGCTGAAGACACATTGTCAGGCAAACCGTTGAAAGTCAAGTTGGACCTGCTCGTCCTGATGTCCGGCATGGTCTGCAATCCGGAAGTCGGGGAACTCGCCCGGATGGCCCGGCTCGAGAAGGACAGCGACGGCTTCCTGAAGAGCCTCGACAACATCTGCTGGACCACCTCGTCCAACCGGCCCGGCATCTTCTATGCCGGCGCCTGCACGGGGACCAAGACGGTCCCGGAAACACTGGCGGAAGCCCGCGCCGCGGCCCTCGGCATCCACCGCTACCTGATGCAGCCATGACGGATTTCGGATTCAAGCTGAGCAAGAGCGCCACCCTGGACCTCGACCGGACGGATACGGGACTGTACGAAAGACTGTGCACCCTGGAGCCGACGGCCCGCATCTGCATGGCTTGCGGCTCCTGCAGCGCGACCTGCACGGCCGCTTCCTTCAGCGGCATGAGTGTCCGGAAAATGCTGCTCGGCCTCCAGCGCGGCCAGGACGTCCGTCCCCTGCTTTCCTCCTGCATGCTGTGCGGGAAATGTACCATGGTCTGTCCCCGGGGCATCAACACCCGCCGGCTGATCCTAACCCTGTCGCAGATCCATGATTGACCGCTTCCCATCCGGCTTCCATCCCTTCGTGCTGCCTTTTCTGGCGGGCATGATCTTCGTCCTGACGTACTGCGCGGTCGGGATCTTTCGGATCCTGTTCCAGCTGCCGGCGGCGGACCGGAGGCGCTTCCTCCTGTCGCTCGTCAACCCGAAGACGGCGCTCAGGAATGTCCGGGACATCTTCTGCGACTGTCTCCTGCACGTGAAACTCTGGAAGCGGAACCGCCTGCTCGGCTACATGCATTCGAGCATCGCGTTCGGCTGGTTCATGCTCATCGTCCTCGGTCACCTGGAAGTCATCCTCTTCCTCCCCCATCGGATCCGCCTGTTCTATTACCCCATCTTTTTCAATTACTTCGTCGCGGAGACCGACTCGACCATCCAGGGGTCGCTGCTGTTCTTCCTGAGGGATTTCTTCCTCCTCGTCGTCCTCAGCGGCATCGTGCTGGCGATGGTCAAGCGCGTCCCCTCCCGGCTGTTCGGGATGCGGCGGACGGCCCAGCCCTCGCTGACGAACCGGATCGGCCTCTATTCCCTCTGGGCCATCTTCCCGCTCCGGCTGCTGGCCGAGAGTTTCACCGCCCATATCAGCGGCGGCTCTTTCCTGACCATCCCTGCGAACTGGCTGTTCCGCCAGTTCCTCGGCAATGACCTCAACATGCTCCCGACCTGGTGGGCCTATTCCATCGCCCTCGGCGTGTTCATGTTCGTCCTCCCCTTCTCCCGGTACATGCACATCCCGGCGGAGATGATGCTCATTCCCCTTCGGAATGCGGGCCTGAAGGTGCTGCACCCGCGGAAAGGCTTCGCCCGGCTCCAGGTCCTGTCCTGCCCGAACTGCGGCGTCTGCATCGACGCCTGCCCGATGAGCGTGAACAAGGCCAACATCAAGGACTGCACGGTCTACCTGACGCGCCAGTTGCGCCGTGGCAACCGGAAACGGGTCGACGAGATCAGCGACAAATGCCTGCTCTGCGGCAAGTGCGAGGCCGTCTGCCAGGTCGGCGTGGCCGGTCCCGCCCTCCGGATCCTCAGCCGCGCCGAGCGCAAGTATGCCCTTTCCCCCGACTTCGCCGGGGTCGACGCCGGGGCCGTCGGCAGGGCGGCGTCCGGAAACCGGGTCGTCTATTACGGCGGCTGCATGAGCCAGCTGGTCCCTTCCATCGGCCGGAGCGTGGAATCCCTGCTGCGGAAAGCCGGCGTCGACCACAGCTGGATGGACCGGGACGGCGGCATCTGCTGCGGCAGGCCCATGTTCCAGGCGGGACGCCTCGATGAGGCCCGGCGGATTGTCGCGAAGAATACGGAAGCCATCCGGGCGACCGGGGCGGACACCCTCGTGGTCAGCTGCCCGATCTGCTACCGGATGTTCCGGGAGGAATACGACCTTTCCGGCATCCGTGTCGTCCACTATATCCATTATATCCAGGAACTTATCGATTCGGGCAAACTGACGCTGGAGCGCGGGGACGTGTGCTACGTCTATCACGATCCCTGCGAGCTGGGCCGGGGCTGCGGCATCTACGAGGAGCCGCGCCAGTTGCTCGGCCGCATCGGCGGCATCGCCGAGGGAGAGAAGATCCGGGAAGAGAGCATCTGCTGCGGCGGCTCCCTCGGCTCGCTCAGCCTCGGGTTCGCCCAGCGGGAGAACATGACCCGCAACGCACTGGAAAACCTGTTCAAGAGCAAGGCGGACGCCATCGCGACGGCCTGTCCCCTCTGCCAGTCCACCCTCGCCCGCTACGCCGACAGGCCGGTGCGGGACATCGCGGAGATCGTGGACCTGCACGCAAGCGGAAACAAACAAAAAACCAAGATAGCATGAGATTCAAGGAAACCAAGTACCGCCTGGTGAATGTCGCCGACGGACATGCATTCGAAGACAAGGGCTGGACCCTGAGCGATCCGGACGCAACGGCCCCGTCGCTCATCCGGGCCGAATACGAAAACAAGCGGTTCACCCCCAGGGACAACCTCGACGGCATCTACCGCTATGCGGACTGGATGCCCGTCAAGCGGACGCTGAAGCGCTCCTGCGCCCCCGTCACCTACAAGTCCAAGGGCCTTGCCAAGCATCTGGGACTGGAAAACCTCTACATCACGTTCTCCGGCTGGAATCCGAAGATCGGCGCGCGGATGCGCACCTGCTCCTTCAAGGAGACGGAGGCCTATTCCGTGCTGGCGCGCATGGACGCCCAGGACAAGCGGACGCTGGTCGTCCAGTCCGCAGGCAACACCGCCCGCGCCTTCGCGCAGGTCTGTTCGGACAACCGGATCCCCGTGGTCATCTGCGTGCCGTCGGACAATCTCCACGACCTGTGGTTCCGGCGCCCGCTCCACCGCTGCGTCAAACTCGTCGTCGTCCCGCACGGCTGCGACTACTATGACGCGATCGCCCTCGGCGAGAAACTGGCCACCGACCCGCACTATGTCCTCGAGGGCGGCGCCAAGAACGTGGCACGCCGCGACGGCATGGGCACGACGGTGCTCAGCTGCGTCGAGCAGATGGGCCGGATTCCGGACGCCTATTTCCAGGCCGTCGGCTCCGGCACCGGTGCCATCGCCGCCTGGGAAAATGCCTGCCGCCTCGCGGAAGACGGCCGCTTCGGGGAGAACAAGATGCGGATCTATGTTGCGCAGAATGAACCGTTTACCCTGATGTACGATGCCTGGAAGGCCGGTTCGCGCGAACTTCCCGCCCTCGATCCCGTGGAGGGCCGCCGCCAGGCCGAGATCATCCTGGCCAAGGTCCTCTCCAACCGGAAACCGCCGTACAGCCTCGCCGGCGGCCTGTTCGACACGCTGAAGGCCAGCGGCGGCGATTTCTACCTGGCGTCGAACAACGACATCATGTACTGGCTGCTCCAGTTCCGCAACCGGGAAGGCTACGACCTGCTGCCGGCGGCCTGCGTCGCCGTGGCCGCCCTGGCCAAGGCCGTCGCGGACGGGACCGTGAAGAAAGACGAGTACATCATGCTGAACTGCACCGGCGGCGGCACGCTCTCGGCGTTCTCCCGCGGCTTCATCTTGAAGGATCCCGACCTCGTCCTCTCCCCGGACCTGCCGGCCGAGGAGATTGTCAAGGCGGTCAACGCGCTGTTCTAGACCCCGGAGCCGGGCAGGCGGGCGGACATCCTGGCGGTGATTTTCTTCATCGTTTCCAGGAAGTTCCGCAGTTCCGGCTCCCCGATTCCGTCCAGGATCCCGTCCAGGATGGAAATCCCGCGTTCCTTCGCCCGCTGCTTCAGCCGCTCCGCCTCGGCGGTCGGGACGATGAGGTTGGACCGGCGGTCCTCCGTATTCCGACGCCGGACGACAAAGCCCTTGCGCTCGACCGCATCGACGAGTTTCGTGATGGAATTCTTGTCCTTCTGCATCTGGTCCGCGATCCGCTGCTGGGTCAGGGGGCCCTGGTTCCAGAGCAGGTCCAGGAGGAGGAACTGCTCGGGCGTCAGTCCGATCCGGGACTGCCGGAGCATCGCGCCCGTGTACTGCTTCAGCTTGCAGGCGGCGAGGTTCAGTTCGACGGCGATTTCCTTGGATAGTAGCATAGTGATACAGTCTGCCTGTTTTACTATGCAAATGTAAGCAATTTGCCGCAGTTATGAAACAGGCGCTCAGGCATTCAGCGCCGGAACGTCCCGCGTGAAGCGGGATTCCCGCGCCTTGCGGACGTAGAGCCGGACGATATCCGACGGAATGCGGGGATTCCCCGTTACAAAGCCGCGGGTATCGTCCGGATGCTTTGCAAGCGCCGTGGCCAGGAGCCATGCGACGCCCATCCGGACATAATACGGCTCCCCCTCCCGGAGGGCCATGCCTTCGATATCGGCGAAGGTGCGACGGAAGGAAGCATCATCCAGGAAATGACACATGGACAGCACGATACCGGTCCGGCGGGTGAACTCCGGACGGCCCGGCGCGAGGCATTCCAGGATGAACGGACGGACTGCGTCGCCGCGGATCCACTTGGCATTGCAGCAGAAGGTGTCGCAAAGCGCCCAGTTGTCCATCCGCGGCAGGAACGCCCGGATGAAGGCAAGACGCTCCTCCAGCGGGCCTTTCCAGTAATCCAGCACAAGCCCCCAGATCATCCGCTCGTCGTGGGAGAGTCCGGGATCCGCCGCCCAGTCCGCAAGGATTTCCCGGACATCGGCACGACGCGCGATTTCCCGCGCAACCGCCTTCATTTCAGGCGTATGCAGGCCGATGATCTCCGTTCCCGGAGCCGGAGCGATGATATGGACATGGCCCTCCCGGTAATGCGGGTCGTTGCGGTAGCGGTCGCAGACGAGCGGTCCGAGCACCTCCTCGCGGTAGATGCGGTTGAACAGGCGGCGGAGGCCCGCCTCGTCGCGGATCATGTCGCGAAGCCGCTCCAGCCGTTCCGCATTCGGCGATTCGGGGATCCAGAGTTTCAGGTAGCCGCCTTCCGCATACTTCTCATGCAGATGGTCCAGCGTGCGCTGCCAGTGGCCCGGGCGCGGCAGTTCCGGATAATGGGCCAGGCCGTACTGGACGGTGCGCCGGATGATCGATTCCGGCACGATGAGCCGGTCGGCCTCGGCGACGATGCGTCCGTACAGGGTCCGGGGCGCATGGTCGGAGGAGGCGCGGTGGTCCTCCGCCGCATCGGCGATGAGTGCGATCTGCTCCTCATCGAACCAGCGGCGGAGCGTCCGGTCGGCACGGATCCGCGCCGCGGAAACCGTGTGGTGCGTTTCCCGTCCGGCCGAAAGCCCGAGGTCATGGCAGGCGGCCGCGGCATAGACCATGTTGCGGTCGACCGGATAAAGGCCGGCAAGCGACAGGGCGCGGGAAACGACGGCGCGCGCGTGATCCTCGCGGTGAGCCCGGTCAAAGGCCGCATACTGCGGGATGATCTCCACCTCAAGGTAGGTCGCCAGTTCCGGGTCCGTACCCAGCAGTTCCGCCGCGAGAAGGGGCAGGAGCCCCTCGTCAGCCGGCAGCCAGCGCACGGCGTGCAGGTCCGGATAGGCGAGCCAGCGCGCGGCTTCATGTTCCAGGAGGACCGGCGCCTCTCCCGCAAGGGTGCAGAGGAAGCAGTGGAGGACCAGGTGGAAATCGGGATAGTCCCATTCCACCGTGCGGAGCAGGCGGCCGATCCGGATTTCCGCAGAGAGTTCCTCGCGGATCTCGCGGGCGAGCGCCTGCTGCGGGGTCTCCCCCGGCTCGATCTTCCCGCCGGGAAACTCCCACCAGTCCTTCCATTCCCCGTATCCCCGCTCCGTGGCGAAGATGCGGTCCCCGTCCCGGATCACGGCCGCGACGACTTCGATCTGTTTGCGCATGGTCCTTTTCCTTTGAACGGACAAATGTACGGATAAATCCCGGCACGTTTGTTGCCGCATTCCGAATTTTTGCGTATTTTTGTAAATTAATAGAAAAGTGCAGACGCACGACGGATAGAATTCAAGCGCATATGGGAAAAGTCATTGCCATCGCGAATCAGAAGGGCGGCGTGGGAAAGACCACGACGGCCATCAACCTGGCCGCCTCCCTGGCCGTGCTCGAGAAGAAGGTGCTCATCATCGATGCGGACCCGCAGGCGAACACGACCTCCGGCCTGAACTTCTCCCCGGACAACGACGAGAAACGGACCCTCTACGAAGTCATGATCGGCAAGATCGACATCAGGAACACCCTGATCCAGACCGAGTTGCAGAATCTTCACATGGTGCCGTCCCACATCAACCTCGTCGGCGCGGAAATCGAGCTCCAGGAGGTTCCCGACCGCGAGTCCGTCCTTCGGAAGGCGCTGGCCACCGTCCGCGGGGACTATGATTTCATCATCATCGACTGCTCCCCCTCCCTCGGCCTGATCACGGTCAACTGCCTGACGGCGGCCGACTCCGTCATGATCCCGGTCCAGCCGGAGTTTTTCGCCCTGGAGGGGCTCGGCAAGCTGCTCCAGACCGTCCGGATCATCCAGAACAGCCTGAACCCGCACCTGGACATCGAAGGCTTCGTGATCACCATGTTCGACGGGCGCACCAAGGTCCATTCCCAGGTCGCCACCGAACTGCGCGAGCACTTCAAGGACATGGTTTTCAACACGATCATCCAGCGGAGCATCCGCCTCAGCGAGGCGCCCTCCCACGGCAAGCCGATCGTCCTCTATGACGTGATGAACAACGGAACGTCCAACTACCTGAACCTCGCCAAGGAGGTCCTCGACAAAAACGCTAAAGACTGATGGCAAAGATACAACACGGCCTCGGCCGCGGCCTGGGCGCCCTGCTCGGTGAAAACGCCGGCGTTTCCGACTTCCGCAAGCCGGTCGGCTACATCAACAAGGAGATCGTCTCCGACACCGTCCGGCAGGACACGTCCGACGTGCTCCGCATCCCGGTGGAGCGGATCGAGCCGAACCCGTTCCAGCCGCGCATGTCCTTCGACCAGGAAGCCCTCGCGGAACTGGCCGCCTCCATCCGTACCCTCGGGCTCATCCAGCCCATCACCGTACGGCGGAAAGCGGACGGGAAATACCAGATTATCAGCGGAGAACGCCGTTATCGGGCCTGCCGGATGGCCGGCATGGACATGATCCCCGCCTACATCCGCGATGCCAACGACCAGGGCATGCTCGAGATGGCCATCGTCGAGAACATCCAGCGCGAGGACCTCGACCCGATCGAGGAGGCCATGAGTTACCGGCGCCTCGTCGAGGAGTGCGACCTCACCCAGGAGCAGCTCGCCGACCGCGTCGGGAAGAAGCGCGCTTCCGTGGCCAACGTCCTCCGCCTCCTCAAACTGCCGGCGAAGGTCCAGCACGACCTGAAGGTCGGTCTCGTCAGCGTCGGGCATGCGAAAGTCCTGCTCGGGGTCGCGGATCCCGCCACGCAGGAGGCCCTCTGCGACGCCATCGTCCGCGGCGGCCTTTCCGTCCGCCAGCTCGAGGAAAAGGTCCGCCGGCTGGATGCCGACGCGCCCGCCGCCCGTACCGAACAGGAACTCCCGGACGTCTATTACCGCGTCCTCGA
>JAEEGL011563382.1_pt1 | contig 18876 bp, 13 predicted proteins | sample 9134231 | NCBI WGS metagenome assembly JAEEGL01 (sample SAMN16246548, study PRJNA631951) | gut metagenome | biome: gut microbiome; feature: rumen; material: fiber-attached | host: Bos | place: Iran: Karaj | collected 2018-10 | reverse complement strand
GTGATATTTGTTCGTATGGGTGAAGGCGGACAACTATAAAGAATGAACTAACGACAAAGGAATAAATAATAGAGTCTTTGACATCCTTGATTAGGCTGAGGAAGCAGAATTAGGACCTCTGGAAACACATCAGTCAGACAAGGCAACGGATGTTTACGCTCACAAGGGCGTGGACCATACGATTGTTGTCTGATGTAGGCCGTCCTAAGCCTTGCTTCTACCAATCTCTCCACGCCCCCTTTTCGAAAAACGGCAAGAGGGCTTTTTTCATGTCAAAGGATACAAATAGAGACATACAGAATACCCCATCCAATATTGATAATGAGGGTCTATCTTGGGTGCAGAAGGCATTCTCTCATCCAAATAGGATAATTAGACTCGCGACATCATTCAGTGGTATTGGTGCCATTGAATATGCTTTCAAGCGACTTGGCTTAAACAGCAAGATTGTTTTTGCAGGTGATATTGATGCAAATTGCAAAAAGACATATTTTGCTAACTATGACATCGAAGAAGAGCAATGGCATACAGATATACATAATTTCAATGCTAAACCATATAGAGGAAAGGTTGATTTGTTTGTAGGGGGGGCACCTTGTCAGGCATTTTCAATTGTTGGCGACCAAAGAGGTTTTGAAGACACAAGAGGTACATTATTCAGAGAGTTTGCGCGAGTTGTCAAAGAATGCCAGCCAAAGGTCTTTATCTTTGAGAACGTGCAGGGACTATTTAAACATGACCACGGAAGAACATGGGAGGTAATATATAACACCTTTGTTGATTATTGTGGATACGATGTCCATTATCAGTTGCTTAATGCAAGAGACTATGGTATTCCACAAACACGTGAAAGGCTTTATTGTATTGGCTTTCGAAGGAAGACAAATTTCAAATACCCAGCTCCAATACCATTGAAATATAGGATGTATGATTTCCTTGAGGACTATCAGGACACGGAATACTATGATGAGACAAGGAAAGTCAAGATATTGACCGCAGACGATGAACATCGAAAAGAACTACTGGAGAATCTTGACAATGAGAGATTTAATGATTTTGTTTTCCATATTCACGAAGTTGAAGACAAGTATTACCTTTCTGAAAAAGTAGGAAAGTATGTACTTTGTTCAGGGACAAAGACATTTAAAACTCCCATAAAAACAGACCTTGACATAGCGAGGCCTTTATTGCAATCTATGCATAAGATGCATCGGGCTGGAGTAGATAATTATGTCTCATACAACAAGGCTAAAGGTATTGATGGTTTGCGCAAACTAACGCCAAGAGAATGCCTTCGACTAATGGGTTTCAAAGATGATTTCCAAATCGTTGTTAGCAATACTCCTGCTTACATGCAGGCAGGCAATAGTATAGTAGTTGACGTTCTTATTGCTTTGTTGAAGCAGTTGGACATAAGTAAATACGGTGTGGACTATGAAGAATAAGTATTCTGACATACAAAACACAAAGGCCAACATAGACGGCAAAAATGATTGGCGTAAATTGATATTCTCTCATCCCGAGAGAACTATTAGACTTGGTACATCATTCAGCGGTATTGGAGCAATAGAACACTCTTTCCGTCGGTTGGGACTAAATTGCCAAATACAGTTTGCCGGAGATATAGATGACAATTGTAAGAAAGCATATTTCGCAAATTATCCAATCTCAGAAAGCCAATGGCATTCAGATGTCCATGATTTCGATGCTACAAAATATGAAGGTAAGATAGACTTGTTTGTTGGAGGTGCACCATGTCAGGCATTCTCTTTGAGGGGGAAGCATGGTGGATTCGAAGACACGCGAGGGACGCTTTTTAGAGAGTTCGCTCGTATTGTGAAAGAATGCAAGCCAAAGGTCTTCATCTTTGAAAATGTCAAAGGAATGTTGAGTCATGACAAAGGCAGAACGTGGCAAGTAATTCGAGACACTTTCGAAAACTATTGTGGATACGACATCTATTTCCAAGTTTTGAATGGAAAGGACTATGGCATACCTCAAAGCCGAGAAAGATTGTACTGTGTAGGCTTTAGGGAAGAAACCGATTTCAATTATCCTGCTCCTATTCCGTTGGAGAAGTCTGTCTATGATTTCCTGCAAAGGACATTTGACACAAAGTATTTTTTAAAGCAGAAAGGGGTGAATTTTGTAACTCGTAGCATAAACCACGATAAAAGCTATACTCAGGTAAATGGGGACATAATGCTTTGTCAGAAAAGAAACCAGCAATTTAACTGGCATGGAGATTTTGTTTATCATCCTAAACTGAAATCGGACGCAAATACGCCAGCTACAGATGACCGTCTTTACAAAGTAGCTGATTATGAAGAAAATTATTATATAACTCATAATCCTCAGCGATATGCATTGACTTCTCTTTCTGAGGCTGAAGCAAGCATGAGTAAAGTATCTATCGATAAAATTGATACCGCATATGGTAGATTCAGAAAGTTCACTCCAAGGGAATGTCTGAGGATGATGGGTTTTGATGATTCATTCAAAATTGTTGTTTCTGATACAGAAACATATAGGCAGGCTGGAAATAGTATTATTGTGAATGTATTAATGGCACTGTTAAAACAGATAGATATAACAAAATACGGAATGTAATATGGCAGATTTAATATGCAGATGGAGAAATGGAACCCCCCAAAATGTTATGGAGGTGGTCAATTCTATGCCACATCACGAAATGCCCGAATGGCAGTTCAAGATAATCATGAATAAATCAGTTTGGGGCAATAGCTTTTCAAGAACCGTATATCAGTTTGCGTCTCAGCTTGCTCTTTATTACATTTCGAATGACGGAGTGTATCATCCGCGCTTTGACCATGATATAAACGAATTAGAGGCAAAAGATTACATGGAGAGGTGGTTACCAAGATATTACATCCCCAATCCTTATGTTTCATCAGGTGGCTTTAACAAAATAGATTGTCCCACTTTGTTTTTGAAATCCTTGTATGATTATGTTTCGAAGCATCCTAATTGTACATATTCTGAGGCATATTATGAGTGTTTCCATGAGACTGCAAAGAACAATGATGACATTATCCGAAACTATATAAATAACTATTCTAAAGTATTAATCTTCCACAAAAGTGGTATGCTTAGTAAAACAGAAGTAAATCCTCACATAATATTTAGAGAAATGGACAGAAATGACAAAAAGGCATTTTTTGATTTTTTCTTTGATGTGAATAAAGAAGACATCAAAAAAGAATTGAATAACTCTTCTTATTGTAAATTTTACACCGCCATCCGTACCAAACCATTCCTCTTACTCGCTGGCATCTCTGGCACGGGCAAATCTCGTATCGTTCGCGAACTGGCCTTTATGACTTGTCCAAAGGAATTGCAGGATGAGGATGGAACAACACCTGGCAACTATTGTATGATAGAAGTGAAGCCTAACTGGCATGATTCTACTGAGTTGTTAGGCTATTATAGCTCTTTCAATGGTGGTGGCTACAAATTCACAAAGTTCGACAAGTTCGTAGTGAAAGCTTGGCTAAACCCTGATGTGCCTTTCTTTGTTTGTCTTGACGAGATGAACTTGGCACCAGTTGAGCAATATTTCGCAGAGTTCCTCAGTGTATTGGAAACCCGTTCGAGAGATAGCGAAGGTTATGTTGTTACTGGTGCTCTCGTTGATAAAAAATACTTCAATAAAGATGACACGAAAATGAAAACCAAGTTTGGTCTTGAAAAAGATGGTGATTGGACCATCAAAGTTCGTAGCGACTTGGAAAATAAAGGTCTGACGTTACCTCCTAACCTAATAGTCATTGGCACGGTAAACATGGACGACACGACTTATCAGTTCTCGCGTAAGGTGATAGACAGGGCTATGACGATAGAGATGAACGGTGGGGAGTTGAGTCAGATGTTTGGCAACAGCAATAGCCTGAAATACAGGAGTGATGAAGATGTCGTGAAGTTAGGAATGTTTAAGGCACCTTACATTAATGCAGACGAGGTAATAGAACGCTATCAGAGTCAGGCCAATACTATCAAGGAGAAGCTGCCGGAGAAATTGGAGGCAGTCAATACGGCTTTGAAAGATACACCTTTCCAAGTATCGTATCGTGTGCTAAACGAACTGGTGATTTACTTGGGTGCATTGATGGATGAGGCTACTGCAAAGGGCGAAGCAATAGACGACGATGCTCTGCCCACATTGATAGACCAGGCAATGGACCAAATCACCCTGATGAAGATTCTGCCAAGAATAGAGGGTGATGAGGATATGTTCAGGAGAAGTGGAGGAACAAATGTTCTGAAGACGTTGCAGTCACTTTTCTCTGAAGATACTGATTCGTACAGAAAACTGAAAGAGATGATAGATCGTCTCGACAGAACAGGTTTTACCCGTTTCTGGCCGTAAGTATAAGCAATGGACGTACTGAGGTTTGAGCAATCAGCAGGCGACTATACTATCGTGATAAGAACAGATAGTATAGACTACTCGTGGCACCGGTTCCAATCAAGAATCCGTGAGGGTGCGCTGAGCTACTGTAACTATACCTCAAAGGACATTGGGACACTGACTCTGAGCAATCCTGCGCTGACCCAACAATACCAGGAAGCGAAGGAATGGGAAGAATGTCCACCAGTCATTTTCGAGACTAACAAATACCAGATTACCATCCAGTTTGCTGAGGCAGACGATAGACCAAGGGTGAAGCATGCGAAAAAGGAAGTGGAAGACTTCTTCTTTTACGACAAAGACGCAGGCAAGGATAGTAAGGGCTGTAAACTGACTGGTGACGTTAGTTTCTTGAATGAACCTGGTGTCTTCAAACTGGAGTTTGAATATATAAAGAAAGGTGTACGCCATAACGAGGTCTTTACCTTTGAGATAGTATCGCCTAAACTTGACACGAAGAACGACTATAAGCGAATACTGGCAGAGGTCAATGATGAGTATGAGAATATCGTGTTCAGATACCTTTCCACTACTTACCAGCAATTACAGGAAAGCGGAAAAGCCAACACGGACGAGATTTGGATTCAACGTTTCGAGGAAGTCATAGACAGTTACGTTAAAGCTGTCTCATTGATTGTTCATCAGCCCCATTTCCGTCAGCGGAACATCACAGAATACAAACACGCTGACCGCATAAAGCGATGGACTCCTCAGATGGAAGAAGAATATCATGAGGTTGAGGCGCGAGGCAAAGAGAGGCTGGAACAACATTTCTTTGCCTATCAGGAAAAGGAGACTACGATTGATACGCTGGAGAATCGTTTCGTTAAGTACACGCTGGAAAGGATTGGCCGAAGACTGACAGACGTGATAGACAAGATTCTGAGAAGTGACAACAGTGTAGATTTGTCTGATGGAAAGCGAGGGCAATTGTCGGATTCGAAGCGTGAGCAACTATGGGGATATAAGAGCAAGCTGAAGAAACTGGGTAATCACCAGTTCTTCAAGTTGGTTGGTCGCTTTGAAGGTCTGAAGCAAGAGAGCTTGGTTTTGCAGAATCGCACTGGCTATGTTCAGATATACAAGAGCTGGATTAAGCTAAAAAGAGGCATAGACCTCTATAACGGCGTAGCCAACATTGGAACGCTTCAGATATGGGAAATCTACGAACTATGGTGCTTTGTCAAAATGAAGCGATTGGTTCGTGATGTCATGGGGTGTGAGACTGAAGATATCGAAGAAGATAAGGAAACAATGTTGAATCCGTTTACCAGTAGCAAGGTGGAGCATATCGTGAAGTTCTGGTATCCAGATACCAATAAGACGGGCGACTATGTGACATTGCACTATCAGCACACCTACAACCGTCATAAGGACGAGATGCATACAGCTACTACTGAGCAAAGGCCAGATATTGTGCTTAATATAGAAAAGGTACGCGATAATATCACGCTTACATATCTTTACGATGCGAAATACCGTGTGGCTGACGATAACGATGTGAACAACGACAAGGGAACATTGGCCGATTACCCAATGCCTGATGCCATCAATCAGATGCACCGTTACAGGGATGCCATCTATTATGGCTCTACCTATCAAGAGCATATTGCCAAGGAGATTATTGGTGGATACATACTCTTTCCTGGACGTGGCACAAATGAGAACGTCAAAGAGCGCTATTTCTGGAAGAGTATTGAAGAAGTGAATATTGGCGCATTCCCATTGCTGCCCAATAATGAGAACACGCTGTTGCGTGAGCATTTGGAGGATATACTTCTGAGGAAATCAAAGATTGAGCAAATAAAACATGCCAAGCCTCAGAGGGGATTGCACTATGCTGAAATAAAACAACCAACAGAAGGCATGTACCTGATTGCATCAATCCCTGATGGCAGGCGTCAAATTACTGAATCTCAAAAAGCCTTCGAATTGGGCGTGGCAAAATCCTTCCGTTCGTTATGGAATGCTTATGACAAGATTAATATCAATAGCATCAAGTATTTTGCTCCAGTGATTAACCATAAGATTAGTAACTATTACGAAGTAACAGGTGTGTTTCCAATCATTGAAGAAGGTGTCGCATGGATGCACTATGAATTAGGAACTTGTTTTTCAACAAATCAACGAATAGACTGCGACATCGCGAAGGATGATGTTCTGCTAAGAACAACTACGGAATTTTACAATGGCATGGGAAAGGGATGCATCATTTTCAAACCGGAGCAGAAAAGTAGTACTTGAAGAATCATTTGAATAAAGTTTCGCTAGTTCTGCGCAGCCGATGCCGTAGGCATCAGACAGTGGTAGCCAGCCATTCTTGCGTCCCGTTGGTAGCAAGCGACAAGGTCGAGCGGAAATGGCTGGCTACCACTGTCATGCCCCTACGGGGCAGAATACCGCAGGAAGATTCAAGACATCATGAAGGCCGAGGACACTCAAACCGGCATCTTTTAGTTATTGTGAGCCTGAACCATTCAAGGGACTGCCGTTCGATTCAGATGTCACAATAATACAATTTATCGGAAAAAAACGGGTGAACGCTTGCGGGTTCGCATTTTTTTTCGTAACTTTGCAGCGCAATTGAAAGTAAACGGTATGATAGGACTCAAGACAATGCTACTCTTCGGGCTTGGCGGACAGGAGGTTCTGCTGATTGCGCTCATCGTTCTGCTGCTATTCGGCGGGAAGAAGATTCCCGAGATGATGCGCGGGCTGGGCAAGGGTGTTAAAAGCTTCAAGGACGGCATGAAGGAAATAGAGGAGGACACGACGACGGATGACAAACACTGAAGCCACCTTCTGGGATCACCTCGACGCGCTGCGAGCAACCATCCTACGGTCGTTGACAGTCGTTGTCTGCTTTGGCGTCGTGGCTTTCTGCATGAAGGAGCGGCTCTTCTCGCTGGTGCTGGCTCCCCGGTCTGGCGATTTCTTCGTCTACCGGTGGTTAGGTGCCGACGACTTCTGCCTCCACCTGATGAACACGGGGCTGACTGAGCAGTTTATGACCCACATGCGGGTCGCCGTCTATGCCGGTTTGCTCGCTGCCCTACCCTACGTGCTCTTCGAGCTGTTCCGCTTCATATCGCCCGCGCTCTACCACAACGAGCGGCGGGCGGCTTTGTGGATAGTGGGTTCGGCCTACGTGATGTTCGCGTTAGGTGTCGTGGTGTGCTACGTGCTCATCTTCCCGCTGACGGTGCGTTTCCTGGGCACCTACCAGGTGAGCCCAGACATTGACAACATGCTGACGCTGAAGAGCTACACGGACACGCTGATAGCGATGAGCTTCGTGATGGGCGTGGTGTTCGAACTGCCTGTGGTGAGTGCCATCCTTGGGCGCCTGGGATTTATCAGCGGCAAGCTGATGAGCCGCTACCGCCGCCATGCCGTCGTGGCCATCCTGATCGTGGCGGCAATCATCACGCCGACGACCGACGTGTTTACGCTCTGCGTGGTGGCGCTGCCCATCTGGCTGCTCTACGAGCTGAGCATTTTAATAGTGAGGAGTAGTAAGAGGGAGTAAAGGAGTGAAAGGAGTAAAGGGAGTAAAGGAGTAAAGGGAGTAAAGGGAGTAAAAAGGAGTAAAGGGAGAAAAGGGAGAAAAGTAGTAAAAGGGGGTAAAGGGAGTAAAGGGAGTAAGGGGAGTAAAGGGAGTAAAGGGAGAAAAGGTTGTAAAGGGAGTAAAGGAGTAATGGAGTAAAAGAGTAAAGGGAGAAAAGGGAGGAAAGGAGTAAAGGGAGTAAAGGAGTAAAGGAGTAAAGGGAGAAAAGGGAGTAAAGGAGTAAAGGGAGTAAAGGGAGTAAAGGGAGTAAAGGGAGTAAGGGAGTAAAGGAGTAGACAAAACGCAATGATATGATGCTAAGAAAAATAAGAATTACGCTTGGAGCCATCTGCTTCGTAGGACTGACCCTGCTGTTCCTTGACTTTACGGGAACGCTGCACGCGTGGTTAGGATGGCTGGCCAAGATTCAGGCCTTGGAAGCCGTATTGGCACTGAACGTGGCCGTCATCGCCGCCTTGGTGCTGCTGACGCTCATCTTCGGGCGCATCTACTGCTCGGTCATCTGTCCGTTAGGCGTGCTACAGGACATTTTCGGATGGTTCGGCAAGCGGGCCAAGAAAAACCGCTACACTTACTCGAAACCCGTCAGCTGGCTGCGCTACGGCGTGCTGGCCGTGTTCATCGTGGCACTGGTGGCCGGTGTGGGCAGTGTGGTGCAGCTATTGGCACCCTACAGTGCCTTCGGGCGCATCGCCACCCTCCTGCTGCAGCCCTTGTGGCAGTTGGGTAACAACGTGCTGGCTCGGATGGCCGAATCGATGGACAGCTATGCGTTCTACTCGGTCGACGTGTGGATGAAGTCGCTGCCTGTGTTCATCGTGGCACTCGCCACGGTGGTGGTGCTGGTGGTGCTGGCATGGCGTGGCGGCCGCACATGGTGTAACACCATCTGCCCCGTGGGCACGGTGCTCTCGTGGCTGAGCCGCTTCTCACTGCTGAAGGTGCGCTTCGATGCCGACAAGTGTCGCGACTGTTCGCTATGCACAAAGAACTGCAAAGCCTCGTGCATCGACTACAAGAACCATAAGGTGGACTACTCGCGCTGCGTCGTCTGTGGCGACTGCATCAGCAAGTGCAAGTTTGGGGCGCTGACGTATGCCATCGGAAACAAGCAGCAAGGAGAAAGGAGCAAGGAGAAGGAAGATGGCGGACGCCGCGCCTTCCTCACCACCACGGCGCTGGTGGCCACTGCCGCCCTGGCGCAGGAGAACAAGAAAGTGGACGGCGGCTTAGCTGAACTCATCGACAAGAAAGCGCCTGAGCGCCAGACGCCTGTCACGCCACCAGGATCGCTGTCGGCTAAGAACATGGCCACCCGCTGCACTGGCTGTCAGCTGTGCGTGTCGGAGTGCCCTAACGATGTGCTGCGTCCCAACCTCGACGTGATGCACCTGATGCAGCCCACGATGTCGTTCGAGCGTGGCTACTGCCGTCCGGAGTGTACGCGCTGCTCGGAGGTGTGCCCTGCTGGCGCCATCAAGCCCATCGATGCCATTGAGAAGTCAAGCATCCAGACAGGCCATGCCGTGGTGGCTGCCGACTACTGTCTGTCGGCCATCGGCGAGGCTGAGTGTGGCAACTGCGCACGCCACTGCCCCACGGGAGCCATTGAGATGGTGCCCAGCGATCCTGACGACGACCTGTCGCCCTCGGTGCCTGCCGTCAACGAGGAGGCATGCATCGGCTGCGGTGCCTGCGAGTACCTCTGCCCCGTGCGCCCACTCTCAGCCATTCATGTCGAAGGACACGAAGTGCATCGGAAAATATGATAAGTGAATAGTGAATAGTGAATAGTTAATAGTGAAATCGTCAAATAACAAGATGAATAATAAGAATATATCGAGGCGAACGTTCCTGAAAGTGCTCGGAGCCGGGAGCGTGGCTGCAGTAGCTGCCTGTGCCGGCAAGGATGGGTCAGCAGGGGCTGGAGAGCCACCCGTGGGACAGATGACCTACCGCACGAATCCGAAGACTGGCGAGAAAGTGTCGTTGCTTGGCTATGGCATGATGCGCCTGCCGACAAAGGACGGCAGCGACGAGTACGACCAGGAGCTGATCAACAGTCAGGTGGACTATGCCATAGAGCACGGTCTGAACTACTTCGACACGTCGCCCGCCTACTGCCGTGGTCTCTCAGAGCGCTGCACAGGCATTGCCCTGAAGCGCCATCCGCGTGAAAAGTTCTTTGTGGCAACGAAGCTCTCGAACTTCGACCCTTCGACGCAAACCCGCGAGGGGAGCATCGAGATGTACCACAACTCGATGAAGGAGCTGCAGGTGGACTACATCGACTACTACCTGCTGCACGCCATTGGTGGGGGCGGCATGGACGCGCTGCATGCACGCTATCTCGACAACGGCATGCTTGACTTCCTGCTGGAGGAGCGCGAGGCAGGGCGCATCCGCAACCTGGGCTTCTCGTACCACGGCGACATCGAGGTGTTCGACTACCTACTGGCCGAGAACGACAAATACCACTGGGACTTCGTACAGATAGAGCTGAACTACCTCGACTGGAACTATGCCAACGAGATTAACTCGGACAACACGGACGCCAGCTACCTCTACGACGAACTGCAGAAGCGCGGCATACCTGCCGTCATCATGGAGCCCCTGCTCGGTGGGCGACTGGCCAAGGTTCCGCAGTACGTGGTGAGCGAGCTGAAACATAAGGATCCCAGTCGCTCGGTGGCCTCGTGGGCCTTCCGCTATGCAGGCACACCTGAGGGCGTGCTGACCGTGCTGAGTGGCATGACCTACACCGAACACCTGAAGGATAATCTGCTGAGCTACTGTCCGTTGGTTCCGTTGACTGAAGAAGAGCAGCGGATGCTCGACACCACCATTGCCCACCAGATTATGGAGGAGGGAACCATACCGTGCAACGACTGCCAGTACTGCATGCCCTGCCCCTACGGCATCGACATTCCGGCGGCATTCGTACACTACAACAAGTTCATCATTGACAAGACGCTGCCCGATGACACTGGCTCAGCTGACTACCGGCGCAACCGCCGACGATACCTCATCAGCCTTGACAGGGTGATTGAGCGCCAGCGCCAGCCCGACCACTGCATCCAGTGCGGACAATGCGTGCCCCACTGCCCACAGAGAATACGCATTCCGCAAGAGCTGGAGCGCATCAGCCGCTTCATCGACGGCCTGAAACAACAAGGGTAAAACAACAATTATTAGGATAACAACTCACAAAAAGCTACCAACATGAAAAGAGAGCTCAAAAAGGTATTGGTACTCGGTTCGGGTGCCCTGAAAATCGGTCAAGCTGGAGAATTCGACTACTCCGGTTCACAAGCCCTTAAAGCACTGCGCGAAGAGGGCATCAAGAGCGTGCTGGTGAACCCCAACATCGCCACCATCCAGACGTCGGAAGGTATTGCCGACACTGTGTACTTCCAACCCGTGAACACCCACTTCGTCACGGAAATCATCAAGAAGGAGCGACCCGACGGCATCCTGCTGGCCTTTGGCGGCCAAACAGCCCTGAACTGCGGCACGGAGCTCTACCAGAATGGCACGCTGAAGAAGTATGACGTCGAGGTGCTCGGCACCAGCGTCGAGGCCATCATGGACACTGAGGACCGCGACCGCTTTGTGAAGAAGCTCGACGAGATTGCGTTGAAGACACCCGTCAGCCATGCCGTTGAAAACATGGCCGATGCCCTCAACGCTGCCCACGAGATTGGTTTCCCCATCATGATCCGCTCGGCATACGCCCTCGGAGGCCTTGGCTCAGGCATCTGCCCTGACGAGCAGGCTTTCCGCGAACTGGCTGAGAGCGCCTTCACATTCGCACCACAGATTCTTGTCGAGGAGTCGCTGAAGGGATGGAAGGAGATTGAGTTCGAGTGCATCCGCGATGCCAACGACCACTGTTTCACCGTGGCATCGATGGAGAACTTCGACCCGCTGGGCATCCACACCGGCGAGAGCATCGTCGTGGCGCCTACCTGCTCGCTGACACCCGAGCAGGTCAGCATGCTTCAGGACATCACCATCCGGTGCGTGCGCCATCTGAACATCGTCGGCGAGTGCAACATTCAGTTTGCCTTCAACGCCACAACCAATGACTACCGTATCATTGAGATCAATGCCCGCCTGTCGCGCTCATCGGCATTGGCATCGAAGGCCACTGGCTACCCGCTGGCGTTTGTGGCCGCCAAGATTGCTCTTGGCTACACACTCGACCAGATTGGTGAGATGGGCACAACGGCCTCGGCCTATGTCGCCCCACAGCTCGACTACATGATCTGCAAGATTCCACGCTGGGACCTGACGAAGTTTGCCGGCGTGTCGCGCCTCATTGGTTCGTCGATGAAGTCGGTGGGCGAAATCATGTCAATCGGACGCTCGTTTGAAGAGATGATTCAGAAGGGTCTCCGCATGATCGGCCAGGGCATGCATGGCTTCGTAGGCAACGACCACACACGTTTCGAGAACCTGGATGAGGAGTTGCAGAACCCCACCGACCTGCGTATCTTCGCCATCGCTCAGGCTCTGGAAGAGGGTTACCCCATTGAGCGCATCGAGGCACTGACGAAAATCGACGTGTGGTTCCTGGAGCGTCTGAAGCACATCGTCGACTTGAAGTATAAGCTGCAGAAATTCAATAGAATGGAGGATATTCCCGATGCTTTCCTTTTGGAAGTGAAGCAAGCAGGATTCAGCGACTTCCAGATAGCGCGCTTCGTGCTGAAACCCAACCACACCAACATGGAGCAGGAGAATCTCAGCGTGCGCCAGTACCGTAAGGAGCGCGGCATACTGCCCTCAGTGAAGCGCATACCGACAGTCGCCAGCGACCATCCGGAACTGTCGAACTACCTCTATTTCACTTACACGCATACGCCAGCCTTTGGCACCCCCGATGGTAAGCCCTATAAGGCTGCCCACGACATTGGCTATACGCACGACGACAAGTCGGTGGTGGTCTTGGGAAGCGGCGCATATCGCATCGGCTCCAGCGTGGAGTTCGACTGGTGCTCGGTGAACGCCATCCAGACGGCACGCAAGCTGGGCTACAAGTCGGTGATGATTAACTATAACCCTGAGACCGTATCGACCGACTACGACATGTGCGACCGACTCTACTTCGACGAACTATCGCTGGAGCGCGTGCTCGACGTCATCGACCTGGAGCAGCCCTACGGCGTCATCGTCAGCGTGGGCGGACAGATTCCCAACAACCTCGCCATGAAGCTCTATCGCCAGGGCGTGCCTGTGCTGGGCACTTCGCCGACAGACATCGACCGAGCCGAGAACCGCGACAAGTTCTCAGCCATGCTCGACAAGCTCGACATCGACCAGCCGGCATGGCGTGCACTGACGTCGTTCGACGACATCAAGGAGTTTGTCAGCGAGGTTGGCTACCCCGTGCTGGTACGCCCAAGCTACGTGCTCAGCGGAGCAGCCATGAACGTCTGCTACGATGAAGAAGAGCTGCACCGCTTCCTGGACCTGGCTACCGAGGTGTCGAAGGAGTACCCCGTGGTGGTGAGCCAGTTCATGCAAGAGACGAAGGAGATTGAGTTCGACGCCGTTGCCGACAAAGGCGAAGTGGTAGAGTATGCCATCTCAGAGCACATCGAGTTTGCTGGCGTCCACTCTGGCGATGCCACGATGGTGTTCCCCGCCCAGCATGTCTACTTCTCGACCATCAGGCAAATCAAGAAGATGGCCCGGAAGATTGCCAAGGAGCTCAACATCAGCGGTCCCTTCAATATCCAGTTCCTAGCCAAGAACCGCGAAGTGAAAGTCATTGAGTGCAACCTCCGTGCATCGCGCTCGTTCCCGTTCGTGTCGAAGATTCTGAAGCGCAACTTCATCGACACTGCCACACGAATCATGCTTGGAGCACCCTACGAACGCCCCGACAAGTCGGAATTCGACATCGACCGCATCGGCGTCAAGGCCAGCCAGTTCTCGTTCGCACGCTTGCAGAATGCCAACCCCGTGCTGGGCGTCGACATGAGCTCTACGGGCGAAGTGGGATGCTTAGGCGACGACTTCAACGAGGCACTTCTCAACGCCCTCATCGCAACCGGCTACTCGCTGCCCACGAAGAATATCCTCATCTCGTCAGGTAATGCCGAGGGTAAAGTGGAACTGCTCGAACCCGCACAGAGGCTGGTGAAGCAGGGCTACCACATCTATGCAACTCACGGCACAGCCAAATTCTTCAACGACAACGGCGTGAAGGCAACACCCGTCAGTTGGCCCGACGAGGATGCGCCCAACAACGTGATGACGATGATGGGCAACCACTGCTTCGACTTGATCATCAACGTGCCGAAAAACCACACGAAGCGCGAGCTGACCAATGGCTATCGCATACGCCGTGGTGCCATCGACCACAACATCCCACTGCTGACGAACGGAAGGCTTACGAAGGTGTTCATCGAGGCATTCACCGCTATGACGCTCGACGACATCAAGATAAAGAGCTGGCAAGAGTACAATAACTGAACGCATCACGAAGCGACAGTAAATGACAGAGAAACAACGGCTTGAGAAAAAGATCGCGAAGCTTTTCGTGAAGGCGTTCGCAACCTACCATCTGATAGAGGACGACGACCATGTGCTCGTCGCCCTCTCTGGTGGTAAGGATTCGCTTTGCATGCTGGAGATGCTTGCCAAGCGTGCACGCATTCAGCATCCGCGCTTCAGCGTCGTTGTCGCCCATGTCCGCATGGAGAACGTTGCCTACGAAACTTCCACCGACTATCTCCACCAGTTCTGCGAGGCCCTTGACGTGCCCCTCCACATCATCACCACCAGTTTCAGCTCCGAAACGACCCTGTCGTCAGAAGGTAATCAAGCCTCACAGCTCTCAACGCTCAGTTCTCAATCAAAGCCCAAGCCGGCCTGCTTTCTATGTTCCTGGAACCGCCGAAAGCAGCTTTTCAACCTTGCTCAGCAGCTCGGTTGTAACAAAATTGCCCTTGGCCACCATCAAGACGACCTGTTACACACGGCCCTGATGAACATCTTCTACCAAGGACGCTTCGGCACCATGCCTGCCCGTCTGCAGATGCGAAAAATGCCCCTGCAAATCATCCGCCCGCTATGCCTCGTGCCTGAAACGGACATCGCACGCTATGCGATGCTCAGCAGCTATGAACCGCAAGTGAAACATTGCCCCTTCGAGCACGACACCCAGCGAACGGCCATCCGCCAGCTTTACGAAGAATTAGAGAGCAAGAACCCTGAGGTGCGCTACTCGCTATGGAACGCACTCGAACGCGAAGACAAACTCATCGAAGAGGTTGACGAATACTCTTAAATTGCGTTAATTATGACGCGCCAATTTGCCTTTCTCGAGTAAAACATGTATCTTTGCCTTTTTAAATGAAACCCACAGCAATGAAAAGATACGTAACGCTAATCTTGGTACTACTGCTGATGCTCCCGGCAAGCATCGAAGCCCAACGGCGGAAAAAGCCTGCCAAGAAGGCCGCACCCCCCAAAGAAGAGGTGGTAGAGGAAGACCCGCGCATTCAGCAGATGTTGTCAACCACGCAGCAAATCGTGTTCATCGACTCGCTCGTCGTCGACAAGGACAACTTCATCGACTACATCCCACTCTCACCAGAGTGTGGCACACTGGCCATGAACGATGGCCTCGGCAGCTATACCAATGAGCTTAACGACCACACATTGGTAACCACCATCAGCCCGAGCGACTCAACATGCCACATCCTGTCAAGCAACCTCATCGACACGGAGTGGACATCCCCCACCCCATTGAACGGCATTGGCAATGCGCCGTCGAACTTCCCCTACCTCATGCCCGACGGCACCACGCTCTACTACGCCCAACGCGGCGAAATGTCGATTGGTGGCTACGACATCTTCGTCACGCGCTACGATGCCGAGCGTAACATGTTCCTGCGTGCTGAGAACCTGGGCATGCCCTTCGCCTCGGAAGCTAACGACTACCTTTACGTCATCGACGAGACCTACCAACTGGGCTACTTTGTGACCGATCGTCGACAGCCATCCGGAAAGGTGTGCATCTACGTGTTCATACCGGCGACAAGTCGTCGCATCTATCAGTCGGAAGCCTACTCCGACGAACAGCTTCGGGCCTTGGCAGGCATCAACCGCATTGCTGACACCTGGGGGAAAGGCTCAACACGCGACGAAGCAATCGAGCGCTGGAACGAAGCAAAAGCGCAAGCCGCTACAGCTGCTGGCAAGTCATCAGCAACGGGCAGTGCGCACCGTTCACCACTCAACGAGCTCGATGCACTCCGCTTAAAAGTCGCCAACCTCGAGAAGTCCCTCCAGCAGGCTCGTGCTAACTATGCCCGTGCAACAAATGAGGAGCGGGCTGGCATGCGCAACGACATCCTCAGAAACGAGCGCGAACTGGAGGACATGCAAAGGGACATCAAACAGAAGATCAAGGAAATGCACAATAACGAACATCGTCAATAACTACTAACCCCCACAACAACCATGAACGAGAAATATTTTGCACCATCAGAACTGATCATCAACGACGACGGCTCATGTTTCCACCTGCACCTCAAGCCAGAGTTCCTGGCCGACAAGGTGATTCTGGTCGGCGATCCTGCTCGCGTCAACACCGTAGCTGCCCACTTCGACACCATCGAGCATGAGGTGAGCAGCCGTGAGTTCCACACCATCACCGGCAACTACCGGGGAAAGCGCATCACCGCACAGAGCCACGGCATCGGATGCGATAACATCGACATCGTGATGACCGAGCTCGACACACTGGCTAACATTGACTACAACACACGCAAAGAGCGTAACGAGCACCGCACACTCACCTGCGTACGCATCGGCACTTGCGGTGGGTTGCAACCATTTACACCCACAGGATGCTTTGTCGCCTCGGTGAAAAGCATCGGTTTCGATGGGTTGCTGAACTACTATGCCGGGCGTAACGACGTGTGCGACCTGAAGCTGGAAGAGGCCTTCAAGCAGCACATGGCGTGGGACCCCATCAAAGGCGCCCCCTACGTGGCAGTGGCTGACGCTGACCTCATCGACCAAATAGCCCAGGACGACATGGTACGTGGCTACACCATCTCGTGCGGCGGATTCTATGGTCCCCAGGGGCGTGAGTTACGTGCTCCTCTTGCCGACCCGCAACAAAACGAAAAGGTAGAAGCATTCGAGTACGAAGGCATGAAGGTCTGCAACTTCGAGATGGAATCGTCGGCATTGGCAGGGCTCGCATCTCTGTTAGGACACCGTGCCATGACCTGCTGCATGGTCATCGCCAACCGCTACGCCAAACAGATGAACACCGACTACAAGAACTCCATCGACACGCTCATCGAGAAAGTGTTAGACAGAATATGAGGCAGACGCTCAGGGTAATAGCCAACAGAAGAGATGCATAACGACACCATCTGTGCTCCCGCTACCGCTCCAGGCGGCGCTCTCGGCATTATTCGCATTAGTGGGCCTCAGGCCTTCGCTGCCGTCAGCGCCATCTGTAGCGTACACTGTGACACCGTTGCAGCCAACACCGTCCACTACACCCACATTGTATCTCCTCTCCCATCAGAAGAGCGAGGGGAGACACTTGTTGACGAGGTCATGGTTTCCGTCTTTCGTGCTCCCCGCTCCTACACCGGCGAGGACAGCGTGGAGATTTCCTGTCATGGTTCCTCCTACATTCTGAACAAAGTGTTGGCATTACTCATTGAGAACGGTTGCCGAATGGCCCGTCCTGGCGAATTTACCATGCGCGCCTTCCTCAACGGAAAGATGGACCTCAGTCAGGCCGAGGCCGTGGCCGACCTCATCGCATCCACCAACCGTGCCACCCACCAGATAGCCCTCTCACAACTACGCGGCCATTTCTCCGGCGAGCTTTCCCAACTCAGGCAACAGCTGCTCGAGCTCACCTCACTGCTCGAACTCGAGCTCGACTTCTCCGACCACGAAGACCTGGAGTTTGCCGACCGAAGCCAGCTGCTCCATCTTGCCCAGCACATCGACGACCGCATCACCGCCCTTGCCGCCACCTTCGAGACCGGACAAGCAATCAAAACCGGAATCCCCGTCGCCATAGTAGGCAAGACCAACGTCGGCAAGTCAACGCTGCTCAACCGCCTGTTGCGCGACGAGCGGGCCATCGTCAGTGACATCCATGGCACCACGCGCGACACTATCGAGGACGTCATCAACATCCAGGGCGTCGCCTTCCGATTCATCGACACCGCTGGCATCCGACAAACCTCCGACGCCATCGAGCAGATAGGCATCGACCGCACCTTCCAAGCCATCAGCCGCGCGCGTATCGTCCTCTGGCTCCTCGACGAGGAACCTACCGCCGAAGAGCAGAAAGACATCGAGTCTCGTTGTCAAGGCAAAAGCCTCATCATCGTCAGCAACAAATCCGACAAGGGCGTTTTGGTAGCCGACTCTGCCATCGTCATCCCTCACTCCTCGTTCCTCAGCATCTCGGCCAAACATGGGCAGGGCATCGAAGCCCTCGAGGCTGCCATCTACTCCGCCGCCAACCTGCCCGACCTGAGGGGGAGCGATGTCATCGTCACCTCAGCCCGCCATCACGAAGCCCTCGTCCGTGCCCACGACGACCTTCAGCGCGTGCTCGACGGCCTGGTCCACCAGCTGCCCGGTGACCTCGTGGCCGAAGACCTCCACCTCGTCCTCTCCGACCTTGCCCAAATCACCGGCGTGAACCAAATCATCACCTCGCAAGAGACCCTCAACCACATCTTTAGCCACTATTGTGTGGGGAAATGAACATTCTGCGTCGGAAAATGAAGCCGTGATAAAAAACACATAAAAAACGACTAAAATGCCCGTAAATCCTTTATTATCAGGTGTTAAATAATGTTGGGGTCTTATTCGT
>JAEEGL011057341.1_pt1 | contig 18876 bp, 7 predicted proteins | sample 9134231 | NCBI WGS metagenome assembly JAEEGL01 (sample SAMN16246548, study PRJNA631951) | gut metagenome | biome: gut microbiome; feature: rumen; material: fiber-attached | host: Bos | place: Iran: Karaj | collected 2018-10 | reverse complement strand
GGCTGAGCTAGCAGCAACGGCTGAACCATTGTACCATACGAAACCACCGGCTGGGGCTGCATCATATAATGGTGCGAAGAACTTGACACTACCTTCACCAGCTTTCATAGCAATTCTCATAGATTTATCTAATGCCGCAGATGTACTGCCAGAAGGTGTAACTGTGATACTTCTAATGTAAAGACCGAATTTGTCAACTGATGTTGTTGATTTAACTTTGTATTTGTTGTAGAGGAAGTATTCACCTTCGATAACATGTAAACCTGATCCGGCTTCTGAGCCATCAGTACCAGCTTTAACCATTTTACCATCTGTAGTAATGCCAGTTAAAGTTGTATAACTTCCTGCTGAGGCTGCAGCGTGATTGCTAACATCGTTTGAAACGGCATGATACCAAGTGGTGGCAGTTGCTGTTGATGTTGGATATAATTCCGCTAAACCTAAACTGTTTGTAGCTGTATTTTTGAAAGTAGCTGCATCTGGAGCAACTTCAGCGTAAACTGTCTTTTCATTTGTTCTATTTGGTGTTGTGCCTTCAGGGGCTGAAACACTTGTTTTTGTAATTGTGTATGGAGCGATAACGATACCGCCTTCGGCTTTGGCCTTAACTTGAAGACCTGTAACTTGAACACTTGTATTAACAGCAAACCATGCGACAGTACCTGTAACAGAGGCTGCTGTTGAGAGTAATAACATTCCTAATGCAGGAACTATAATTTTTGTCTTTTTCATAATATTTATTTAAACTCCTTATAAACGACAAAATCACTCAACTTATTTCCTAAACTGAGTGGATGATAGATTTTGCATCACATGTCGCCAATAAGGATTGGGACTTCCCTATCGCTTTCGTTTTGCACAATAATAGTAAAATATAATTAATATTTATGTCAAATAATTTTTTTCATATTTATTAATAAATATGTTTTTGAACAAAAATTGAATAAAATATATTTTAAAATGGTTAAATGATTGATGACCACCACGATCTTTCTTTAAAAATTGATGCCTGTTTTTAAAAGATTTTTAGTGACAAAAATAAAGAATTTTTCATAAAAACTTTTTTGATAACTCTTTTCTTATTTTTTGATCTTTGTTTTAGCCAAAAAAGAGATAAAAGTATACTTCTTCCTAATATATATATTAATAAGGAAAACGCGCACATGACATACGCGTTATTTTATTTATTAAGGATGATAAACATGAGTGGAGTCGGCTTTATACCCTGTTGAGAAGGTTACCTCTCCAGTAGTTTGATCAATACTACTAGCCGTTCCAATAAATGTTGGAACACCATTAACCATTGTCCAGAAATAAGATCCTTCTCTGATGTATTTATATTGCCCACCATCTGAATACACAACATCCAAATTATTTCTTGTAAAGAAGACAATGGCGTTAATTGTACTTCCGTCGACACGATGCCAGTATTTTGAAATCGCTGTTTTGCTAGGATCGTAATCATCTTTTAAAGTATGGTGTAAGAAAACTTTTAAAGTACTTTTACTTCCCCAAATCATCGAGTCAGGACGTTGACCATCTTTATCACCGTAAAACTTAGAGCATTGGATATCATAACCTCTCGGCAAAAAGACTTCTTCCAAAACAGCACAATCAGAGAAATAGTTATCTTGGCCTTTTTCTCCTTTGGTAAGATATGGGGTTTCCCACGTGCAATCAGGATCCGAGAAATAAACGCGTGTTAGTGATTTGCACCATCTAAATTGATGACCACCTTTGTTGTCTTTTTGTTGAAGCCGCGGACTATTGGAATAAGTCCATGCACGTTCGAGCTTAAGATGGTGAGAATTAATAGTTACTGATGTAATACTACTACCGTTGAAAGCACCAACACCTAGATTGGTTAAAGATTCAGGCAAATTAATGATGCCACCAGTGCAAATACAGGCCGAGTTAGTACCTGGATTGGCAGTAGGATCAATAATGCCTGTAGAACCATTAGCATTCATGCTAAATGCATAGTGACCAATTCTTTCTATCTTGCTGAATTTGGAAAAGTCAAAATCAACCAAGCTTGTGCACAAATAGAAAGCAAAATCACCAATTTGTTTAAATGTACCAAGAGCATCGCCATCTGCTACTTTTAAACCCTCTGGATCATAGTCTTCATTATTCTTGCCGGCGCCGTTATCTGCCGCCACTCTCTTTAAGTTGTCTAAAACACCATCAGCAGTCACTTTTTGAATGTTTGAACTTTCAAAACACGATTCTCCAATGACGGCGGTTTTAAGCGGGAAAGAAAATGTTCCGCTATTAGCGGTATCGTCGCTGAAATTACAGCCTTTGAATGTTTCTTCACCAAATTCAACAAAGGCAGAACCAAAATCAAATAAATCAGAAGCAATCTTTGAGCCACGGAATGCACCATTAAGATAAATAGTGCCTGTGACATTAGAGAGATCAAATTCTGCGAGATTTTGGCAACTGCCAAAGGCATCCTGGTTAATTGTGAAATCAGTTGTTATTGGGGCAATAACTTTAGTGAGATTAGTGCTCTTAAAGGCATTAGCCTCAATACCAGCATAACCTGTATAAGTGAGGTCTAATTCGCCCTCATCACATTCTCTAAAAGCTGTTCCTGCGGCATTTGAAGGGACGATAAATCTAACATTTTCATTTTCAATGAATGAGAACAAACCTTCTGGAACAAAAGCCCCTTCTGCTTTCGGAAGTTTAATACTAACCAAATTCTCACAGCCTTCAAAGGAATATGGAGGTGTTGATAGTGTTAATGCATCACCAACTTCTACGGCCGTCAACGAAACGGCTTTCAAATTACTAGTATATGGAGTGAAATCATATGCTTTATTCAAATAAATAAGTTCTGTGCCATTATTTTTCTGTATACCAGAAATAAGTGGCTGATTTATAGATGCATTCATGGCTGTACCAATAACAAGAGAATCGATCCAATAGCACATCTTAAATGCGCCATAGAGGTATTTGCTTGCATATTGACCATTAAACTCACCCCAAGTAACAGAAGCGTTATTGAAGGTTGTTGTGATATCGGCGAAATCTTCTGATGTAACATGATAGTCCGCACTATCTCTATTTAATACGACTAATAATGATGAAGCATTATTTGCTGGTGTTGCTGTTGAATAAATGGCAGATGTATATGTTTCTGAAGAACCAGAGTGTGTATAAGTTGTTGTTGTGTAATTAGTGGATGAAGTAGCACCACTATTACCAAAAGTAACTTTTCTTAAAGCAAAGTTATTAGCGAAGACTGATGTCTCATAATCGCTTGTCGCTACCCTATTTTCGTAGAAAATACAACTATCTGGAATATTGAGAACTTTTTCAACATTGCAGAACGCAAAAGCGTGTTTATTAATTCTAGTTAAAGAAGTTGGCATCACGTAATCAGTGGATGCATTAGTGCTTGGATTATATCCAGATACTTTGGTGACACCATACGCTCTCATAAAGGCATATTCATCAATTGTGGCAACAGTATTCGGAATTAATACTGCTGTTAAGTTAGCATAGTTACTATGGTTTTTATAACTTGTTGTGTCACAATACGCTGCACTAAAAGCAGAAGCACCAATGGCATTAACTGTACAAGTTGAGCCACCAGTCTTGGTAACAGTAGCAGGAACTTTAGCAGTACCAGTAAATCCACTATCTAGATTATCATGACGGTCAAATAAGTATTTGGTCATTGTAGCCTTGTTACCACTGGTCACAAAAGCGCATTTATCTTTGATAATGAATTCATTAGGGTTGCCATGCCCAACTATAACATCGAGTTCAGCGCCTGATTTATCAGTAATTTTATCTTGATAAAGAACACTACCATTCATAGGCATCTTTTGATCGATACCAAAATAGTTTTCTTTAGTTGTTGATTGATTGGTGGCATTTGAAGCAAAGCAATAACCTGGATAATTACCAGCATAGAAGCCTTCATCACCAATGGTGCGCCACTCTTTAACTGAAGCATCATCAATTCTTTTGGAGCCTGCAGCTGGATTAGCGATTGCTTCGGTGATTGTATCAATACCAGTGCCAGTACTTCCGTTTATTTTGTTACCTTCACCAGCAGAAAGATATATCACACCACGAGAATTGCCTTGCAAAGCAAAGTTTTGGAAACGAATGTTAGTTTTCTTATTTGGAAGAACAATTGTTTGAATGCCAGGATCACCACTGAAATCGTTACTTGCTTTACCAGTGGACCAGCCAATGCAAGGACGATATGTTCCGTTAGCGGTATAGAAGAGAATGTTTTTGCCCACTCTTTCTTCGAAAACAACTGTTCTTAACGATTCTTCCATAACAAATGTATAACTTGGAATAATCAAATTAAATGTATTTGAATCATCAGTGGTTGAACCAGTAACAGCATCATACTTACTGCCTCTAAAGACCACTTTTTCTAATAAAGGACAGCCGGCAAAAGCACTGATACCAAAATCAGCGTTATCGCTTTCTGCACCACCTAAGTTATAGGTGGTATTGTCTGTACTTGTAATACCAAAGTGCTCAAAAGTACGAGGTATAACTAGGGTAGTTAGTTCATAGTTATGAGTACCATCTGCCGCTAAATAGTCTCTATGAATACCACGTGTCACACCTTGGCTAGCGTTAGAGTCACCGTTTCCTAATTTATAGAAAGCTTCTCTACCAATGACTTTTAAAGCGGATAATTCATCATCATAATCCCATTTAAAATCTGTGACTGATTTCATATGCACACCACTTTTACCAAAAGCATAAGCACCGACAGCTTTTAAAGAATATGGTAAATGCAATGTTTCTATCAAACCAAGTTTAGGCATATTAACAAATGCACTATTACCGATAACCTCAAGATCAGTGATATCGTTTAGGATGATTCTCGGAGTTAAGTCTACTTCAGCATCGACATCTGTTTGGTCAGCCGTACATTTAGCGGAAGAATTATCATCGATAACAATGAGATTTGTATAACCACTACCAAACATACCGTTTTCAATTCTTTGTAAGGTAGTTGGTAGATATAAACGGACTAAATTAGCCTTAACGCTATCCAAAGCATTTAAAGCGATTCTTCTAACATAGTTACCAGAACCACTTGGTAGTTCATTAGGCACTGTTAAGAATGTCACTGGTTCATTTTCAATTTCAGTTGGTCCAATATAGGAAGCAATTTCGACATCTCCATTTAAATCAACGGTGTAAATCCAGTCATTTGTATATGATGCACCTGAGGCAGTTATGTGGTACGTGTATCGATTTGTTCCTGTTGCATCAGGTAAGATTTGGTTACCAGGCGCACTGAATTCACTTTTGCGATTCCAGTTAGCGTTCCTTGCTAAATCGTTCCAATCTTCAACATCATCAGTATCACCAACCAAGAAGAACTCAAGACCAGAATTACAGTTTTCAAAGGCTTTTTCTTCAATGATACCAATTGGGTTTTCATCAGTGTCTCTTTCAAAGAAAGAACTGGAAATATAGACTTTCTTCAAAGCCTTACAATCTTGGAAAGCACGTGAACGAATAGCCTTAATGTTCATAAACGCCAAAGTGGAGAATAAGGAAATACAGTTATTAAAGGCTTCGTATTCGATTTCTTCAATAGATTGAGGAAGCACTAATTCTTTTAATGCTACGCAGTTAAAGAAACAGAATGAAGGAATGACTTTTAATGTGGAATATGTTCTTTCTCCACCGCCACCACCAGTATCTTCGCTACAAGAACACGCAGATGAAGATTCTGATGTAGTTGTGCTATTTTGGATGACAACTTTAGTTAAGCTCTTGCTAGAATAGAAAGCCGCTTCGCCAATATCAGTAACTGAAGCAGGAATAGTAATTGTTTTGATTTTACTATTCATGAATGCTTCATAGTCAATAACGGTAATTGAGTTAGGAATAACTACACTAGTGCATTTACTATTGTAGAAAGCATTTCTCCATATACCTGTAACAGGTTTTCCGTTATATTCAGATTCAATCGTAAAAGAACCGCTTTCAGAGAGTTTTGTTTCTCTTAAAGCAACAGCGTATTCAGTATCATTGTTGATGGAATAATAAACAAAGTCAGTATCTGTACCAGATTGCTCACCAGTTAAAAGGTATTTAGGATTGTTTAAAACAGGCATTTTATAACTGCACGCTGTACTGGTGAATGGTATGAGTGCGATTAAGAAACCTAAGGCTTTTAAAAACTTACTTCTTTTCATAAATACCTCCTTAATCTCCGGCTGGATAAACAATGACTTGTTGATTGCTTTCGATACCGATTAAGACGACAGTTAATTGTTTTGGATCGCCAGCGTACGAATGGTTATAGTTATCCACGGCAATGTGCTCAATCGCACTTAGCGTGGTTGATGAAATGACAAATTTACCAGTTGATTGGTTATATTCAAACGATAGGTTGGAATTACTACTATCGGTAAATAACGTACGATCAGAGTTAACTAAAACAACATAGCATCTACGGTTACCTAATCTATTGCCTTCAGTTGGGCTAGTTGGATTATAGGTTGTGATATCAACAATAGAAATGTTTTCGGTACCATCGTTAGCAAAACGTGGAACGTTAACAAAGTCGACATCTTCCACTCTATCGTCACTAGTGAAGACTGTATCATCAAAGTCAAATTGACCATCATCCTGACCTTGAGCGCAGAGATAGAATACTTTTGGAACACATTGATCGTTACCTTTAGAAGCACTGCCAACGCAGTATCTACCTCTAGGCAGGCAGAAGGTATGAGCAAAGATTCTTGTTTTGCCGCTAGTGTAACCATATTCTGTGAGATTGTATTCTGTAGGAACAGTAGCATCGGTAGCATTACTAGCCACGGTAAATGTTCCGTCGCTAGAATAAGTACCAATTTCACCCTTTCTAGTGAGATTATTCACTCGATAATCAAAATATGAGAGATGATCATCCGTTGGCATGAAGAATGCATAATCTGGATCGGTATAACTTTGCTTAAAAGTTAAATCATAAGAGAAAGTCTCATAGTTAATGCTACCTTCAAAATCACCGTCATCAAGTTTATAGATTCCTAATGTGGCCGCTTTACTACGGTCCGATGGCGCAGCAAGAATAGTAACATTAGCTAAATCATTTTTAACTTCGAAGTTAATCATATTGCTAAGGTGTCTATTGCCTTCACCATCTTCTAAACAATATGCCTTAACAGGTTTACCTTGTACCGGATTCAAATCAGGCAAAGCAAAACTTGCTGATAAATTACCTATATCTTGACGTAAATTATCTTTAAGCATTACGCCACACTTATTATTTCCGATTGCAACATGGTGCCCGTTTTGGTCAACTAGTTTGTAATTAAAATAATTAGCCATAAAGGAACCACCATCAGTATCAGTATCAACATCTGAGAAATAGAAACCTTTACCGCGGCGATAGTTTGGATCTAATTTGAAACGCACAAAATAGTTTTGTCTCGCTTCTCTTAATTCGAATGATTCTCTAGAGATTTGGTCTCTACGTGGGAAATGATGACCCAATAAAATGTGTGAACTATCTGCAGTAGTACTAGCACTATTGTATGAGGACAAATATTTGGAGAAGTCTGAGCCTGTTTTAGAATTCATGCTCTTATTGAATTCACCGGTTGAGTAATAAATATAGTAGTTGTCATTAATCGCTAAGTTCTCTGTTAGAATTAACGATGAATCGATGTTTTGGTCAGAGTCTGCACCATTACCTGATGTGCCAGAGTCTGTTGCGACAGTAAAAACACCTAGGTCTGTATTAGTGACAATTGCACGTCCTCTTAATGAAACAGCATTTGCTTCTTTGGTGATGTACGTGCCGTTATAAACACGTAAATAATCCAAGTATTTTGAAGTGGAAACAGGAATATATGTGACACCCGTTGAAACGCCACTGGCTGCATGAGAGCCCACAAATGAATTGTTATCAATAATATCACGATAGATAGTTGTGAAGTCCAAAACACCGATGTTCTTACCTTCTTTAGCGCCGACATCGGATTCATCCGCTAAGATGTTTTGAACAGTACCACCAACTAAACCGATTAAACCAAGGTTAGAACCGTTGGCTAAGTTACTATATCCAGCGCCACCATCATTCATTCTGAAATGGCCGTTATAAACATAGCAATCATAAACAGAACCATCACAGTGACCAACAACTAGGCCGATGTTACTACCATGATCGCCACCGACACGTACACCCATTGAGATGAAGTTTGATGATCCTGATTCTAAGGTGAAGTCATATTCTAATGAAAGAATGACTTTGGAGTGTTTTTGACCATATCTATCAGTGCTAGAAACAACTAATGAAACAGAGGAAGAAGCTTGAATTGGGAATTTAGCCTCATCTTCGTTTTTCTTTTCTTTGAAGAATTCAAATAATCTATCCATATTAGGAACGATTTGATTTTGTTCATTAATGGTGATTAAGTCACCAGACACTAACGAGTTAAAGGCATAACTATTAGATGGGGCATTAATTGTGACAAATGGAATTGGAGATGAACCTTGTTCTGTATATTCAAAATCAGTTGTGTTATTAGCGTAAAAATAAGAGAACAAAGTATCACCATATTCTTTATCGATGGTTGTGGTTATGTCACTACCATCGTTTGGATTATAAACGAATGAAACGTTATTACCGATTGTACTTTCTGGATTATATAAGTCAGCATAGTCGCTGGTATAGCCCAAAGCGTGAATGGTCACTTCGCTCAAGAATAAGTTATGAACTGAAGATCCGTGAGCGGTATAACCAAATAAACCAGCGTCTTCTGGGTTAGCGTAAACGTTTAAGTTCTTGATTTCGACATCTTGACCATCGAATTCACCATAGAATGGTAAGGCTTCTGAACCAATCGCATTGATTGGAATGGTATTGAAGTCAGAACTGCTCATGTCTAGATAAGAGATTCTAGTGTTGGATGAGTCATCAACATAACAAAGTGGTTGACCATTAGAATCAATACCGCCTAAGTCAACTTTGCCTAATTGGAAATATGTTTTTTCACCATAAAGACCTAAACCGTGTAGTCTAGAGAAGTTATATAAATGACGAGGACGTGTAATGACGAATGGATCTTCTTGCGTACCACTGCCGCATTCATAGTAAGAACGCAAGGAAACTTCACCATATGTACCATTACCACTGACGGTTTTGTTATATAGGGCGATAGTTGAGCCAATATTTAAAACCACTGCAACCGCGGCTAAAGATATTGTGGAAGTTAATAAAGCGGAAAGAACATTAATCTTTTTCATATTATGCTCCCTCCTCTAAATGTTGGACACCAGAGAAATGGAAACCAAAATCACGGTCCAAAATATATGTTTTACCAAGGCGGTTTTTATTTAAGAAATACTCGCAGTGCTCATAATCATATTCAATAGCGATATAACAATGATAAATGTTAGGAACAAGACTTTCTGGGTCAGTCGCATCCACGACAAGAGAATCCTCTAAATCCTTTGGAATAAGGGTGCAATCAATTGATCTATCATATGTGGTATCGTTAGCGAACTTTTGTGAATCTGAATCCGCAATGTGATGGATATCTGCCCACAAAGCATCGGTTGTAGTATATGGAGTCTTAGTGAATTTAGCGTAGAAGTTATAGAAATCACACGCTCTTAAAGTGGCATCTTGTAAGAAATGTGTTTCGTCTTCGTATTTATTAGTGATGTTATAGATGGAATTACTTGTAGCAGTTGTTCTTTCAATCTTTAAGCTAGCATCAACTGGATTAGCGTTTTTGAAGTTGAGTTCAACATCTAACACTAATGTGGTGTTTTGCTCATAAATAGCGGTTGGCATATAGTCGCCGATTTCTGGGAAATAGTTAGGTGCACTTGGATCATCTTTATTAGCACTACCAGCATAATCAATACTGATTTTGGTTGGGTCAAGAGAGTTATTAGTGATAACGGAGATATCCTTTTTAGCGCCAGCATTTTGGGTACGTAATTCAATACTTAATTGATCTGGTGAATATGTGAATGTATAAATGCCGCTTCTTAAGCAAAGTAATCTATCGCCATGACCATCACTATCATCATCGATTACTCTAAATGGGGAAGCGCTTTCGGTAATGGAATCAATTGGGAAATAGTTATATGAATAGGTAACATTACCCATGACAATTTCCTCTAAAACTTCAAGAAGAGCGAATGAGGAACCAGCAGAAACAACAACATCTTGAAGAACTGCCCCTCTTTCATTAGTGACACTTTCTCTTAAAGAAAAGGCAGGTGAATCAGTGATTGACCAAGAATTATTCACACCGCAGAAAAGGCCATCACCAATGAGATAATATCTAAATTCTGGTTTATAAATAGCAGGAGCGACTGTGGAAGGAACACAAACGTTTTTGCTTGTTGCACTAGCAGAATCGGTTGTAAATGTGCCTTCGTTTCTAGCGCCTAAAGTGATTGTGGCATTATCAGAAGAAATAGCGATGTCATCAACATCTGTATCATCATATGTGAGGACATGGTCTTCGATGACGTATTGTTTAACCACACCATCGGTGTCATAGTTAATGAATTCTGTGGAGTTTGGATAATATGGGTAAACGTATTTATAAGCAGTGACTTTGTTGACTTCAACATCAAGATCACCAGTAACCATATCAATAACTGAGTCTCTGACATTGACACCAAACCACGCTAAAGTGGCGACAGATAAAGCGGCTAAATTACCAATAACAAACGCGACAAAAGCGACAATCTTGATGTGATTGTTGCCCTTTTTGGAGAAGATCTTTTTAATGCCACTTAATAGTTTCATTGTTCCCCTCCTATGACAGTTTGAAAGAAAGATCGGTTAAGGAAAGTTTTTCATAGCAATTGCTATTTCCTAATTCGTCTTTCGTATAATACGGATTGTTATATGAATAGTAAGTACTGCTATCATCGGAAAATTCGATGGAGAAGTACAAGATTACACGTGTAGAACCACCAACAGCGCCAGAGATGGAATCAACAATATTAATCGCTGGCTTTTCATCTGGCGCCATATTTGTTTCACTATAAAGGAACTTATCTTCAACGGTGTTATCGGCTATATATGAAGCAAAACCAGAGGAGATATCAGCAAGGACATTTTCTTCACCAGTATTAGTGACATAATAGGCTCCACCATAGATATCAATAGCCCAGGAAAGATGGATTTCAACATCTTCATCATCGATTCTAGTGAGAACGCTTGGTGAAGTTATTTCACCCCATGAATCCAAATTGAATGAATGTAATGTACCGCCTGTTAATTCGATGGCGTAGGTGAGTTTATGATTTGGCCAAAGATGATTGATGCTTGTTGGATCTGAATTATAATCAGTATCATCAATCACACTACCATCAGTATCAAAATTGACCTTTTTGAAGACTGGATTAGCAGCCTCTAACTCGTAGCCAGCAAAAGAATGGGCAACTGTATCGTAATTGCCATCTTTATAACCGGCACCATTTCTAATGCCGAAATAGTCTAAATAATATAAATTGAACTCAATGCCTTCTAAAGCTTTGACTTTAACAGACATTCCAGTAACAGAAACTTCTTTATTAGCAGCAAACCAGGCATAAGTTGCAGTAAAGACTGAAAATAGGGAAAAGATTGCGGTCAATGTCGCACCCACTATTTTAATTCTTGTTGCAATCCTTTTATTTTTCATAAACTTTAAATAAAATGCCAGTTACCTCTAATAGTAGTGATACAAGTATCACTAAGGCAACTGGCTGTCTTTCTGAAGATTATAAAACCCCAATCGTTCACACAATTGAGGTTGCTGGCTATCTTTCATGAGACCCTATAGTTTTGCGTCGCCAGATTGCTCTGGTTTTGCTCTTTTCTCTCTAAATAGTTTTATCACTTTATGATAAGGGTGTCAATACTTCCAACTATAAAAATTTATTTTTTTAATTATATTAAACACTGAGCAATGTTGATACAAAAAAGCACTACTACCAAATTATGGTAATAGCGCTATTGTTTTCTAAATAGATTATTGATTAATCGCCTAATTCGGTTGTATCGTTCAAAATGAATTCGTTGTGAATAACCAAGAGTATCTTGCCTGTTGCTTGATCAACGACATAAGTGTTGTTATCTTTGGCAAAGATTGTACATTGAGAAGTAATATCGGTTACATTGTCTTGGTCATCGGTAAGAGTAATTGAAATCGAATAACCTCTAGCGCTAAATAAGTTGTAGCTTTCAGAATTTTGTTGATTGGTGGTTAAAACAATATTCATAGTTACTGTACCAACTCCAGAAGAATATGTAGCAAATTGATAAGTCAAAGAGGTTGGTGAGGTATAGCCGTTAAAGAATGCAGCACTCCAGTATTGAGTTGATGTGATTTGTTCACCATCGTCATTAAATACTTTAATTGCATTATCAGCAACTTTATCTCCACTAGAAGAAGAGGAATAATGCTTATATTGTTCAACACTGTAGGAAGTCACTGGATTTGAAGCAACACCAAGATTTGTCGTTGTTGTTGTGATTTGAGAAATGACGGTCTTGGTTGTTGAATTATCAGAGGCTGCATAGTCAAAATAATTGACACGTTTAATGGTTTGATCAATTTTTGTATTTGCAATAGCTTGTTCATTAGTGTTAACTGCCAATTCTTCGTAAGCATACGATAAGTAGACAAGATTAGAAGGAACTGATTCAGTATACGTGGCTGCTATCGCGCTTTCTCGTGCAACAGTTACCACACCTTGGTATTGAGTCTTAATGGTGATGCAATATGAATTGACATCATTAACAGAAGTTGCACCAGCTACCACAAGAGCAACGCCTATTGGTTTTGTAAATGATTCAGCAATTGCATGGATTAATTCCACTACTGTTGAACGATAAACTTTTGTCGCGTTGGCGCCAATATCAAGATAAATCAAATAAGCACCAACACCACCAGGAACAGAACCTAAAGCGTATTCGCCGGCATTCATGGAGATATCGAAATAGTAGGCATAACCATTGTAATTGTTCCCACTAGTAGTCATGTTTAAAGTATTAACACCAATCCAATCTGAATCAAAAACAGCGGTACTTGAATACCCAGTGTATAAGGTGTTCATTCTTGAGTATGGAGTATATGTTCCATCAGTGAGTGTTATTCTTTGTCCTAACTCATCAAACTTAAAAGGAACTGAATATTTGTATCCGTTTTCATCTGCGCTTGCATATTCGTAAACATATGAATGTGATTCAACGCCATCTGAATAGATTCTAACGATCTCATTTATTCTTTCGATAGGATGAGGGTTATTGGCATTAGAAGGGTTGCTCGTTCTTTGAATTTCGTGAAGAGTAAAGAATGAATTGTTGCTTCCGGATGTGTCGTTATGGAAATAAGAGCCAGCAAAGAAATTAATGTAACCTTTTGTTTTCAAATTAAAGTCAATACAATCTGCTGGCATTTCATAATTGTAATAAGTGTTTCCATTAATGATAGCCTTAGGCACTATAACTGATGTTCCAGATCCAATTGTGGCAGACATAAAGTGCAAACCATAAATACCAGATGTATCATCATCTAAAACCTTTTGCATTGTGGCTTTGGAATTATCGTACACAGACTTTCTGTTGGCATCTGAAACAATACTACTATTGTTGATATTAATGCTTGTGCCCGCATTGCTTTGAATTGTATAGACAGTATTAAGTTTGTTTGGTAAACGAGCTTGATCAAACTTACCAAATCGGATATCACCCATTTGGTCAGTTGTATAATTACCACCACTAATTAAATAGCCTGTGTTGGTTTCTAAAGGTACACCATTATTCTGTTTTAGAGGGAAAAAGGTTGGCTTTAATTGTAGAGGGGAATCTTCTGTAGTAGAACTTGAGACATACTTTTTGAAACCGGTTGTGGATGGACAAGATAAAGCGTTAGTGGTAACTGCTGCTGAATACTCAGTAATATCAAATGTGGTACCACTATTTCTTTGTTCATTCATGGTTCCGTTGTTTTGGCGGATTAAATACCAGGTGTTATTACCACCATTATATGACATTTGTCCTCTGCCGGTTGGAGTTGTCCTGTCACTAAGCATATAAGTCCAGGTATAATTACCTGGTTTAACATTTGCCCATGTTCCTAAGCCAACACCTGAAGCATTAGTATAGCCGAGATAATATTTTGTCCCACCACTTAAGATGTAATACCCGTTGTTGGATTCAAAATACCAGTGTGTTGTAGCGGTGCCACTAGAAGTAATGCCACTAGTGCCGTTAGCATTTACATAGTAATTCTGATTATAAACCTTGATAGTATATGTAGCATCTGATGCTTCTACCAAGTGCCAAGTTGAATTAGAGGCGTTGAATTGAATAGCATAAGAGTTGCTTTTAAAGTAGGTGCGACCATTGTCGGTGCTCCACTGAGTTGGCGTGGAATTGCTAACTTGCAAAGTACCATTATTATTTCTTAAATAGTAGGTTGTTTGTGGGTTTGTTTGACCGACTAAAGTGTAAATATAATTATTCGCATCTAAAGCCCATACAGTAGCGTTGGATGGTGTAGTTGTATCATTTAATGTTCCATTATTCTGCGAAAGATAATGTGTATTGCCATCCACAGTATAGGTAATATAGAAACAATCACCCACCGTTTCAAAACGATTGGTAGTCGTGGTCATTGCGTTTCTAATGTAAACGGTTTTTTCACCAGACAAACATGTAAAATTGTTATTGTTATAATTAACAATCGAATAAGACGAAGTGACATCATTGCCATCTTTTTGCTCATAAGTGTAATAGTTATAGTCATAACTAACAGGATTTGTGTAATAACTTGTGTTTTCGACAGTCCTCATGTTATTAGATGTTGTATAAGAACCATAAACAGGATCTGAAGCTACACCATTGTAATCATAGTTGATAGTTTTTGTTGTTGGGTATCTTAATGCACCCGCTGAAATCGCAGATTGTTTGACTGTGCTTAGACTACTAAACATTTCGCTCATTGGAATGGAGCCACCCCATCCAGCATCATCACCAGATTCTTGAGCTACAAATCCAGATAATTCTTGCTTTGATGTAGGATCATATAATTCAGAGTAGTTTCTTGAAATGTTGGTTTTATATGCATTTTCGCAATATCCGACGGAAGTAAAATCAGAAATATTAGTTTTGCCACCATAAACAGTTGGGGCATTGTTGACGTTGATACTGGATGGATTTGTTGTATTAGAAGATGAAATGCCTACTCCAGATAATGGAGCGTTGACATAACCCGCTGCAATACCCGCTATAGTAGATGACTGATAATTTTGAACGTGTCCGTTATCGATATATAAATTGCTAATTGCATTAGCGCTGTAACCACCAGCTGGATAAAGAGAAGTCACACCCGTATTGGTTATATTACAAGTGCCGACAACACCAAAAAGACCGAGGACGTTAACGTTTTCAACGACATTTGCTTGTCTAACAGGGTAAGGTTTTTTTGGATAATCTGCGACATTGGATGAATTGATAGTTGTTAAATTAGCAATGGTTTTACCGTTGCCATTAAATACACCAACGAAAGGATTAAGAGTTGTGCCGATTGGTGGAAGAATCCAACCAGTCATATCAATTGGAGCTTGTAAGTTAGGATCAATGGCGAAATATGTTGGGCCACTTGAAGCACCGATTGTGTTGTTATTGAAATAGCCAAGATATTGTAGCCAAGCTAAGTTATATATATGGACTGGGCTATTGATAATGAACGGATCATTAGATTCACCAGTACCAGAAGCAAAATATGCACCATTACTTTCACCAGTAATGTTTTCGTTCATGTCAATATCAAGCCTTGTGCTGAACCAGGCAATAGTAGAAGCAGCTGCTCCAACAAAGGAGAAAGCAAGAAGACTACTGATGATAGCAATTTGAGCTTTTCTCTTCATATTAAATCACCAAAGTCCAATCGCAAGTAAAATTGAGAGTGTCTGTTAGGATTTCATTTCCCATAAAAACACCATAAATGGTTTCCATTGCTAATTCGTAATAGTCAAATACGACGGCCACATACTTTACTGTTGCGGATGTAGTAGAATATATGACTTGTTCTTGTTCGAACGAAGTATATGAGTCCTGATTATCAAATTCAACAAATGAACCAAGTCCTGTTAGTTCATCAACAGAAAAATCATAAGTGTCATAGGTAACTTCACTAAGTGTCACACTATCTTCTGCTGTGATTGCGTCCAGCGCACTCTTGGAAGCAAATACTTTACTGGAATATTGCACAACAGAACTAAGAGGATTGAAATGTCCTTGTTCGACATCAATCTCATCGGTTGGGTATAGTGTTCTTCCCGCAGCATTATCACCAATGTAATAATCTGTTTCTGTTGTGGCTTTAATGGATATTGGCTCTTTGCTTGTCGCAGTATAGTTAGCCACACTATCATCACCAAATTGGAACAAGAAGAGAACTGGATGCATTTTTTCCAAGTAGTCATATGATCCCATAAAACATGTATCAGAACTGAAATTAGTGATGAGTCTTCTTGTTCTCCAGTTTTCAATTTGAACAGTGCCCCAGGGATTAGTGTCGAATCTATATTCGTCATCACTGACAGTAACGGCATTGTGAATACTTAATTTATAGAAATAACCAGATGCTGGTTCAATAGATATTTGAGCACCACTAGAATCAACGCTTTTGCTCATGACAAACCACGCAAAAGTTGCACTGAAAACAGATAACAATGAAAATAACGCCACACTAGTTGCGGCAACAATTTTCAAAGTACTTTTTTGCGATTGTTTCTTCATTTTAATAAAAATCCCAGTCACCTTTGTAAAAGACGTTCCTTTTCGTCTTTAAGGCAACTGGCTGTCTCTCATAAAATATAAAACCTCAACTGCTTTAAACAAGTTGAGGTTGCTGGCTATCTTATTTATAAGACCCTGTAGTTTTGCGTCACTGGATTGCTCCAGTTTTGCTCTTTTCTCGAGTATATATTTATCATTTTTTTATCAAATAGTCAACGTTTTGTTTAATACAAAATGTTATTTTATAGTCTTTTGAAAATGGAACAGGTAGTTATTCTGACAAAAATCAAAAAAAGAATGGATGAATCCATTCTTAATTTGTAGATTGTTCAATCATTGTTTTAGGCTTTGTAAAGACCATGTAAATTGCAGAATTCATAAACAGCGAGAACTTTTTCTCCTGGTAAAAGAGCGAATTCTGCTTCTGGGACTTGACCTGGTTTAAGGACTTTTCTTTGATTGCCTTTATCGGTTTCCACTGCAATCCATTGGATGTAGTGAACATCTAACATTGGGTGCTCCACTTCACCAACTTTAACTTTGAGGATGTTTCCTTCTTGTTTGTAGACTGGTAAGTGTTTTTCATGCGCACCATCTTGTGTATTGACTGGGATTTCTTCCATTGGTTCACCACAGCACTTGGTTGGGCAACTGGAGCAATCGTTAACTAAGGCAACGATCTTGCCGCATACTTTGCATCTTAAAAATTTCATCATAATTATTTCCTTCTTTTTGGTATCTACTACCATCTTACAATGATTTAATCACTATGTCATCGTTATTATAATCGACGAGATATTTATGATTGATATCAACTTTTTGGGCGATGATAGCGTTAGCGATGACTGTTTCCACTTTATTTTGAATGAAACGTTTAATTGGTCTAGCACCATAGGTTTCAGAATAAGCACTGTCTAAGATGTATTTCTTTAAGTTGTCTGAGAAGGAGAATTGATAATAATTCTCTTTTAATCTTTCGTTTAAAGAATTGAGCATCTTGTCGACAATCTTAGCTTGGGTATCTTTGCTTAATGGTGAGAAGTAAACGATTTCATCAATACGATTTAAGAATTCTGGTTTAAATGTTTGATGTAAGAGCGATTCAACTTTCTCACTTTCTCCATTGAGGAGATATTCACTGCCTAAGTTACTGGTCATGATGATGACAGTGTTCTTGAAATCCACTACTCTTCCTTGGCTATCGGTTAATCGTCCATCATCTAACATTTGAAGGAGCAAATTAAAGACTTCTGGGTGAGCTTTTTCGATTTCATCAAACAAGACAATGGAATATGGATTACGTCTCACTTTCTCAGTTAACTGGCCGCCTTCTTCATAGCCAACATAGCCTGGAGGGGCACCAATTAGACGGGACGTGCTATATTTTTCCATGTATTCCGACATATCGATACGGATGATGTGAGATTCACTATCAAAGAGTGATTCTGCTAAGGCACGAGCCACTTCTGTTTTACCAACACCCGTTGGGCCTAAGAAGAGGAAGGAACCTATTGGACGGTTACTATCTTTAATGCCCGCTCTTTGACGAAGGATAGCGTTACTCACTAATGAGATAGCGTCATCTTGACCAATCACTCTTTTAGCGAGGGTATTCTTTAAATCCAAGACTTTTTCTCTTTCACCTTTTTCGATTTTGCTTAAAGGAATATTAGTCATCTTGGAAATAATTTTACTAATCTGTTCTTCGTCGACAACTTGTGATAACAACTTGTTATCTTCATTGATATCTTGTTCTTTGAGATTCTTTTCTAATTCTGGGATGGTTTTATATTGTAATTCACCAGCCTTTTCATATTCAGAATGAGACAAAGCCACATCTAAATCAAATCTCGCTTTTTCGAGCTTTTCTTTGATGGATTTAACTTTGTTAATTTCTTCTTTTTCTTTTTGCCATTGTTTGACTAATTCTTGGTCTTTTTTAAGCAAAGAATCTAGTTCATTATTAAGATCCGCTAGTCTCTTTTTTGAAGAGTCATCGCTTTCTTTTGAAAGAGCGACTTTTTCAATTTGTAATTGTCTAATCTTTCTTTCAAGTTCATCGAGTTCCGCTGGCATAGAAGCGAGTTCCACTTTAATGGAAG
>JAEEGL010309431.1_pt1 | contig 18876 bp, 15 predicted proteins | sample 9134231 | NCBI WGS metagenome assembly JAEEGL01 (sample SAMN16246548, study PRJNA631951) | gut metagenome | biome: gut microbiome; feature: rumen; material: fiber-attached | host: Bos | place: Iran: Karaj | collected 2018-10 | reverse complement strand
ATTTTTTAGAAAATTTTCAAAAGGCAACTCGACATGGGCCTTGCAGTGGAACGGCTGCCCTTAACTTTGCGGCGGAAAAAGTTATACATCAGCGGCAGGAGTAATGACAATGACAACCTCTTGGGAATTGATTATGGCGGCTCGCACATCGTGGCACTCCAGCGAAGCAGCGAGCGGAGAAAAACAAAGCAAGGAGAAGAACGGTGTCAGCCGTTTCCTCTCCTTACCGATGAGCAAACCACCGCATCATAGCGGTTGGTATGCGACAAAAAAGGCGAGCCATTGCTGACTCGCCCATAGCTAAGTAAGCCAATGCTTATTTACTACTACCTCTTTAATTCCTCGATTTTCTCTTGGGCTGCCTTAAAAGCATCAACAACATCTTGTTGGTTCTTTAGGAACACGGTGCTCGATGAGTATCTTTCAAGTTTGATATACCAATGAGCTTTTTGTTTTGAGACATAGTAACCAACTTCAAAACCATCTGAAGTTTTGAATTTGTTTTCAAGGTAGTCGGGGTTTGCTGCAACATCTGCATCAACATCTGCCACAAGTCGTGAAACGGCCTTGTTGATTTCCACCAAATCAGAGTATTCAATCATTGCGATATGGGCGACGCTTCTTGATGTTTCGGGTTCTTCCAATCTGTAGAAATAAGCATTTTCTGACCCTCTCATAATGGTTCTGATACCAGTCTGCAACGTTGAGTAGCTGACAGGAAGATTGGGCAGTGAAACATCAACAAACTTCACGATAACTCCAGTTTTGGAAGAAAATTCTTCAAACTTTGTAAGTTGTTTCTCCGGGTTTTTATCTTGCTGAGCTTGAATCGTAAAACACGATACGGTCAAAGCAAGAAAGAGCAATAAAGTCTTTTTCATGTTTAAAACGTTTTTATAAGTGAAACATAAAGTGTTAGTTATGCCAACGCTATTGAGAACTTGAACCAGTCCTTGATTGGCTTGCCTCTAAAAGCAAAATCAAGGCTGATAGAAAACTCAAACGATGATTGACGCTCGTCCTCCGGCTCGGTCTCGATGTCGGAAGGTACGATTTCCTCGTCTTGGATAAGTTCAAGAATCATCATTTCGATGTATGCGAAATCGAAGCCGAATCGTTTGTGGAACTTCGGGTACACCTTGCCCACGAATGGGTAAACCGATTCGGGTTTCTCGCCAAGTTCGTCCAAGATCAACGACTTCACGAAGTCTTTGGACTTGCGCACGATTTTACCGTTTTCAACGACTTTTGGGATGCCGTCTGTTCCGAGCAGCGAGTTATATTCAGCAATAAACTGCTCGCGCTCTTGGTCGGTGATGAGCTTTGCAGAATCGACAAGTGCGTTGTATTCCTCTACGCTGATTGGTGTGATGTTCGACAAGTCCTTCTCGATGTGATACATCGGGTAGTCGAAGTTCTTGCAGATGAAATACAGGAACATCAGCGATTGGGCATGGTTGGTGTGCCAGATGATAACTTTGTCGTAATCGGCAAAGTCGGTATCGTCTAATCTCTCAAAGACAGCTTCGCTTGGCGAATATTTGCTGTGAGCCATAGCGAGACATCGGGCAATTTCGCCCTGCGACAAATCGACCGGCACAGCATCCACGTCGAAAGCATAGTCTAGGTATAGAACTTCGTTTCTGCCGCTGACTTGTCTGCAAGTCTGTTGCAGGTTTCCTGCGGCAGCTGCCGAGGATGTGAGATGTAGGATTTTCATATTGAACTTTTTCTTTTACGGCACAAAATTAGAGCGCAGGAGTGCGCTCTATCTGCACAACAAAAGAAAAGTTGCAAAAAAAGCCTCGATTCACATCGAGGCTGATAACAAGCGTTTATTGCAACGAAGACGCCACATGGTGTGTAAACTCACGTTGCTTTATCTTATACAAGCATTGTAGCAGTTTGTGAAACCTGCGAGACTTATGTTGATTGCGTAAGTGTCATAATCCATTTTATCATACCATTTGAATGAAATGGATTGTGCTTTTTTCAAATCGGCAGCGTCAACACTGACGAAGAAAAATGAAAAGAACGGTTCGCCGGGCGTTGACACGTCAGTGAAAGAAATCGACTTGTAGAACTCTTGTTCGTCGTAGTCGGATTTTGTGCGAATAATGCGCATTGAAACGTCGGCATATTGGTCGGGTAACCGACCATTGTTATCCATCATAGCATCCCACGTTTGGTCGAAGTATTTGAGACCGTCGTAATATTTGATAACCTTTAGTGTCTCGTCTTCGGGAAAGTAAACAGCTTGAACAAGACCGTTCTTGTAATAGAACATGATATACGTCGTTTCCGTTGTATATTCATCAGTCTTTGGCTGTTTAACCCATCCGCTTTTAGTCGAAGACCCAGTGCGAGCACGTTTCTTGGTTCTCGCTGTGACCACGCTAGTCGAGACGACAAGCAATATGAGTAATACAATTATCTTTTTCATTATGTCAATTATTTAAGTGATTGTCTAATTTCCATTGTAGTCGGCTCGACCATCAATGAAGCCGTCATCGTAGCCCTCGGTGTAGCCCTCCAAGTATTCCTGGCGTGCCTTGCCTTTTAACTTCGTCTGCGGATAGAAGTCATCCTCATAAGCACCGCCATCGGCTCCGTCGTTGTAGCCATCTTCATAACCATCTTCGTAACCCATTTCGTAATACTTGCTGACGCGAGTGGTTTTCTTCTTTGTGGTCGCTTTTTTCTTACGAGTTGTTCTTCTCTTACGTTTTTTCTTCTTGCCTTTGGTCGTTTTTGAGGAAGCAAGAGTAATTGTTGCGCAAGATGAAGACGGAGCAACAATCGGTGTTATTGCTTCTGCGTTCAGGGCGAAAACGAGGCTGATTATAACGATGTAAAGCAACTGTCTCATATTGCTAGGCTTTATTCCGATTTTCATTTGGCTTATACACTTCGCAATAATAGTTGCCTATACCGGCAACAGTTGATATAATGATGCCAATGATGGCAAAGGGTGCGAGTGCCAATCCCACCATCGCAAACGGGAAGGTGAGGATTACTATCCAATTGTCGCCGCCCCATGTGAAAAGAGCGGTTCCGCACCCAGCAAAGAACATGACAAACGAATATACCATGTATATCAGCAGTTGCCCAAATCCATCCTTGACGGTAAAGTTCAAGAACCAAGAAATGATGTAACAGACAACACTTATGGCTGCGACCACAATCCAGATGGTTTGCCATGTATCATGGCAAACGATGGCGTTAGCAATCGTCATGGCTAAGCCGCAAAGCGTACCGTAGGTTGCCAACATATAATCTTGTGTGGTTGTTTCCTTGTCTTCCATAACGCGATGTGTTAAGTTTATTATTTATTTCTGATGCAAAGATAGAGTACAGCTGTGCGCCCTATCTGCACAACAAAAATAAATTTGCAAAAAGCGCTGTAGAAAGATGATGCCACATGGTGTGTCGCTATCTTGCCGATTAGAAATCTCGAATCCTGTCAACTATACCGCGATTGCCGGCTTTGGTTGACCATTGTACCTGCCATACTCTGCCATCTATCGTGTCGAGCAGGAGAAATGTATACATGTTCTCCGTTGGGTACAGTGTGAACCTGCCATTAATTTTCTTGTCGGTAGTGCCGATAAGAGGGATGTCGTTTAGGGTAACGCTAACACGACTATCGTCATCGTTAATGGCATATTGAACTTGCCACATTTCACCAGTTTGCGTATTCAGTTTGATGAAGTTCCACATATTTTGTGTGGGAAACAGTTGGAATGTGGCATCAGGATTGTCCGCATATTTTGGCGGTTTGCTCGACGATGATTGGGCGTTAGCTGCAATGATCATCAAACACATTATTAGGGAAAGAAGAACACGTCTCATATTGTTTTGATTTAATCATGATACATTTCTTGTAGGTCTGAGTAGAAATTGATAAGCGACTGTTGCAAGTCTAGTCCTTTGTCGTACTCTGCGATGGGGATTTCATGCGAGCGGAGTTGCTGAATGCACTCCGAGAGATAATCGGGTGGCGAGGTATTGAACGATGCCATCCAATAGGCTTTGATGCCACGAGGTGAAAGATTGGTAGGACTGCCGTAGCCGAGCCGTTCCCAAACAAAGAACATTGGAGCTTTCAACGGCTCAACCTTGTCGGCGATGGGTCGCTGGATGTAGTCCGGCATTCCCCTTACCGACAAAATTCTGTCTTGTATCTCGCATAGCGAGTTTACAAGCAGAATGAGCTGTTGTTTGCTTGGCATTTCGTCCATAGTTAGAAAAATGGCACATGAACATAAGGATTATTCCTATTGTTCACGATGTACTGTTTGAGGGTTTCACGCTCAACATCAAATTCATCAACAAGCCTGTCAAGCAATTCGGTGTGATGGGTTTGGTTGTCGTATAACTGTTCACGAGTGATGCACGTTCTCATTATTGAGATCGTGTCAGTCAATCGCTCGCTGAAGAACACAACGTCATTGGCTGAGCCAATCATGTTGTTTGGGTTGTCTTTGGTTGGGTGCGGTGTCATCACGAAGCTGCCGTTGTTGGCAAAGAACTCGGCAATGGCTTCTATCTTTGAAATCTTCTGATCCAAGAACCGCTCCATATAGCGGTCGAAGAAGTGAGAAGTGATAAAGAAGAATTGGTTGTCAAGACTGCCGCCTCTCACTAAAGCATTCATGCCATGCTTATTGATGTATGTTATGAATGTAACGGCAGTCGGACCAATCTTTTTGAAAGTACTGTAGTCATGGATGAGCGGTATCGAACAGAATGTGGTATTGTTGTCAACTTGGTATGTGATAGCAGGGAACAACACATTCTTCAAAGATTTATGCTTCAGCATATATCTTCGTATCTTGGCACATTCAGTGCCATCGGGTCTCATCCGTGACTGAATACGAGGAAAATATTCTGCGTGAATTCGATTGAACTCACGGCAGATTTCCTCATATGTCATACTTTCAACAATCATGATTTACTCGTTTGGAACGTCATAACTAATTGTCAACGGGTTGCTTTTAATCGGGCAATCTGCATTGGCTTTCACAACTTCGGTATAAGGTGAGCCTCCTCCTTTTTTTGAAATCTCAATCGAGATTTCGACTTTGGTGTTAGGCAGTGCTTCCATCACATCCACATAAGTCGAGAACTCTATATGGGCCCCTTTAGGGAGACGTTCCTCACAAATGTATGCTTCTGTTCCGCCAATGCTTGTTAATGTCTGCATTGGTTTCCCCACATACTTTAGACCATTTCTATGGTCGAAGAAACTGGTATAACTGATGTAGGCGATATTGTGGAAGTCGTATGTTGTCGAATATGTGACGTTGTAATACACCGTATATTCGTCTTTGTGCGTGTCATATTCGGTGATGAAATCATCATCACTACAACTCGACAGTATCACAACTAGATACATGGCGATTGAGAAATATTTGAAAAATCGATTCATGTTATGTAAGTCTTTTAGAGCAGTATCTTGTGCAAAGTAACAATGCACCTGTGCGCTCTATCTGCACAACAAAATGATTTATTCATTATGGTTGTCTATCTTATACTTTAAGAGTTGAAACTCCGTGTTATATGCCTTAAGATAGGAATAAAACTCCTCAATAATAAACGATTTGATTTTAGGCAAATTCTCCATGAAATATTCATGCCAGTCTTCGTCTAAAAGGATAAAGTCATCATGAATGGCGTATGGTGTGCCAAATTCACTTTTTTGTGATTTTTCGATGACATCAGGGTCGGATGTATAATGTATCCATGGCGAAAGGAATCGGTAAGGCACATTCTTCAGAAGCCCGATAATAATTGATTTGATTCCGTTATATCGGGATTTCAGTATACTACGTACTTCAGAAGTATCGTAGTTGGCTCGAAGAACTCCATTGGCAATTAACCTGTCGCCCATGCTCTTGAGCATATCTCGCGACCCTAATGAAATATCGTATTGATACATGATGGGCCATGCCAAAGAAACCATTTCTATTACTAATTCCTCCATCGTAATAGAAAGCTTATCGGTTCTTTTGAGGATAGAGAATATAGATGCTAGCCAGAAGAACTTATAAGATGTTGCCCTTTTCTCAAAAACCTGATAAATTTTTTGGTGTTCTATTGGTGCAACTTTTGCTTTGTGTTTGAATTCTTCAACGATTTCACTCTCAATTTCAGTTTCGGCATCGCTCTCCAATTGATTTCCTTCCTCAACGATGATGTCCTTATAAAAAGGAATTTGTGCAGCATAATATTCCAAACAACCATCGGGCACCACAATCTTCTTAAGGTTTGGGCATTCAATTATTGGGAATTTGCCAAAAGCCAAATCTTTCGGGAGAATGGTGATTTTTTTCAAACTATTACAGTAGGCAAATGCTGTATCACCAACAAATTCTGTGCTTTCGCCTATTTCAAATTCCGTTAAGTCCTCGTTCCATAAGAAAGCATTATCACCTATAATACTATCATTAAAGTCACCAGAAAGAGCCTTGGCTTCTTCTGCCAATACTTTGTTTCGGTATTTAGCTTTAGGTGCTTCGGAATACTTTTCAAAAAGCTGTAATTGTTGTTCGGTGAAAGATTCTTGCTCGCAACATGAGTTGAACATACTCAATAGGTTATTGAAATCTTCGTCAGTTGCACATTCCTTAATAACTGGAACAAGGTAACGCCAATCAGAGCCCCTAAATGATGATTCAAAGATCAATTCATTAGACCGGCATAAGTCTATAAAATCTGGGTTTATCGATATTGCTCGAATTGACATTAAGATTGGCAGTAATTTTGAAGCACGACTGAAATTTTTGAATACGCTGATGGCAGTGGGTTCTGGAGAAAAATATTTGCCAATCCTTACATAATATGCTTGCTCTTTAGGCATCGGATTTGTTATCAAGCGCCTAAATGTGTAGTTGAGAACCTGCATTGAATAGTCATCATCAATATTTAATCTGATGAACTGGACTAGTTGTATGATTTTCAAGTTTTCCATATCACACCATATCTTTATCTACATACCTGCTTTCTCTGGCTTGGTCAGCTTTTAGGGGAACTTCACCGAAGATAGATTCCATAGAGTATAATTCTACTTCGTCGTCATCTTTGGCTGAAACGAGTCCGAATGACACAGACAATAGTGTGCAGAGTTTTTCAACTTCTGATTTGTCTTTAACTTGTTCTTCTTTCCAAATAGTTTTTTCAATTCGGCGAACATCGGTAAAAGGCTGGTGCTCATTAGTGACGTTGCTGAACGTACTACCACCTCCCATATACACTAAAATCCTGTCCTTTAGAGCCGCTGACAACCTATCTTTGCCAAGGATAGTTTTCGAAAGTTTGGCATACAGCATTGTGATTAATTTTCTGACTACTTTAGTCTTTTCGGCATTGAAGGCATTGACAACGCTGACCTTGAATTCATGCTTAATATCTTGCTCGAAATAGTCAAAGCCAGACTCCTCCGCAAGGTAGTTAAGGCCTAATGGGATTGACCAGTATTTATAGATGCAAGGTTTCCTACCAACAATCGTAAAAAATGAAATATCAGTTGTACCGCCGCCAATATCTACGGTCAAGCTCATGCCTTGAGTTAATTTCCCCCTGGATGTCAAACTAAGAAGTCCAGCGTATGCTTCTGGGAAAACATTTATGGCATATTCCTCTTTAACATTGTTTGAGAAGGGAATTATCTTTGTTTTCTCCAAAAGTTCATCTACATGTGCATTCAAGAATGCGTTAAAATCGTTGTCGAACACATTCTCGACCAAATGATAAGCACTTGCCAATGTGCTAACAGCGAGCATTCTTTTCTTTTCAAAAGATTGGTCATCTGTTGGAATCCCCATGTGAATTGAGAAAAGTGTGCCGTATTTTTCTTCAAGAAGAAATATGACGTATGCAAGATACCAGATGCAGAGATGCAGAGCGTCAATCTTGGCATCCCATTCACGAGTTGAGAATGTGGCTTGCTTAAAATAGCGGAATATGTTTCTTGATGCTCTATATTTCTTAACAGCTTCATTAAAGTTTGAACGACGGATTTCATTCTCGTGTTCAATCCGTTGTCTTTCTATTTCTGATCTCAGTGCAAGCATGTGCTCAATGGCATCTATATCGTTTTCATCTTGCAGAGGTGAGGCATATTTTTCAAACAACCGTTTTGCCTCCTTGTTTATGTCAATGGTAGGTATTTCAAGCAGCTCAAGCTTAGGGGCAACTCCTGCATGCTTCTCTTTTGACCTGTCAACAAAACCATACGACAATGTATCGTCTTGGTTTATTTGCACTATTGAAGGTAAAAAGTAGGACTTTTCTCCTTCAGGGTCGTCAAAAGAGAAGAACTCATAAGATGGTTCTCCATGACCTTCGTCTGGAGTTTTTTGTATGCAGATTTTGGTTTGGTGGGTACCGAAATCAAGTCCTATTTTTATTATATCATTACTACTCATCTGCTTAAATAATCTTTATGAGGTTCAGAGACTGAATCGAAGACACGACTTTCAATGCCACGTCTCGCATGATGCGTTCTTCATCTGCTTCTCGTTTCGACTTGAGTTCTGCAAGATTGTGCCTTAAAAGCCTTAATGTATTTTCTGCCCTGCGTATCTCGTCATCGTTTTTCTGTCCAATAGCGTATTCTAGTGATATTTCATATTGGCTGATTGTCGATTCGTAACTTCGTTCACGAGAAGCATAGTATTGAGCGGTCTGCTCCAAGCGCATCTTTTTGCTGTTCTCAATTCGGTCGTTGATGTCGGCACGTATCTCTGCCACATGGGCATCGACAATATCTTTCATGTCGAAGCGCATATCTTCAAGCGTTTCGGCTGATGGTAATGAGTAATCACCTAACGGCGCATATTGTCCACCTATTTGTATTCTACCTAATACCTTTTCTGTAAGCTCGGATTCCTCGATGGCTTCCTTACGTTCCAAATCATAAAGAATTGGGAACAGATAGTCATTGGTTATAACTTTATCTCCATACTGTGAGCGTGATGTGCTTACCTTATACAATGCGAGCATAAAGCTCTTGTTTGTGAACTCAAGCGGTAAATCGCCGGCGTTGACCTCAAAGAAGAATGTATTCTTCGACGGGTCTTGTTTCTCTTGAAACAGTTTAACACCTGCTTTGATTATGGGGTGATAGATGTTAATAAAAACAAGAGATTTATCTTGGAATGCGGTTTCTTGGTCGAATGTGATTTTTAAGGAAAGAGAGTCTTCAATGTCAGCAATAAAATGATTAAACAGCTTGTGACTTTCATTATCGTTTGGCTCATATCGTTGAAGGAATCTCTTTAAACAATTAGGGTCACTCTTGGGAATAACAAACTCGAAGATGTTTCTATCATCGGTTTGCCTAAGTTCGCACACAGTCAGATGTTCTTTAATGATTTGAGATACAAAATAAAAGAGCTCGTTGGCTGTAACGTATGCGTTATTGTTGATTATTTTGTTGATTTCATCTCTGAAGTACGAGTCGTTAGTTAAAGTGTCGGTGAGACCGTCCTCAATTTTCTTTAGGTTGAGGCGTTCATTCTCAATCGCTCGTGCTATTTCCTTTTCTTTCTTTTCGACTTGCTCTTTCGAGAGTTTGTCAGCATAGAAGTTTCGCTCGAGATTTTTCAATGCGTCTCTAATTGAAATGGTTTTTCCGTCATCATCAATATCGCTATCCAAGATGGCTTCCAAGTCGCCTATTGACTCCTTGAATATGCCGATTCTCATTAACAGACGCTCATAAATGTCTTCAAGAATTGATTCACGAACAATGATATTGTAGATGTGAACGATTGGTGACTTTTGACCGAAGCGGTCGATACGACCGATGCGTTGCTCAACGACCATTGGGTTCCACGGCAGGTCATAGTTTACCAAGGCATTGCAGAACTGCATGTCGAGACCCTCACTTCCGACTTCGGACGACAATAGCACTTGTATGCTATCGTCGATTTGGAATTGACGCAGGACTTCGTTTTTATTGATTTTGGAGCCTCCATAAATGACAACACTTTTATATCCAGCCTTAGCTAATCTGATTTTAAGGTATTTGAGCGTTTTCTTGAATACGGCAAAAACAATTATCTTTTTGTTGCCGTAAGCGAAAACCGTCTTAAGGATTTGAAGCAACGCTTCAAACTTGCTGTCAACAAAGTTTTCGTATCGGTCTATTCCATTCTCAAGGTCGGAATCATAATTCTCACACGCCCAAATGCTGCTTGCAAGTTGGCGCTTGAGGGTAACAAGTCCCATCGCCCCGGAACGTTCCCTGCCATATTCGTCTATGTAGGTGTGCTCATCTACATAGTCGTCAATCATTTCATTGTAACTGACATCTTCATCGGCAGTGAAGTCCACTCGAAATGTTTGAGGATTACGTTCCGCTTGGCTCCAATCTTGAGTTACCTCACGCTTTCTTGTCCTTGAGAAAATGGTGCTCATTGGACTCATTTCCGACAAGTCATATTGAATTTTTGCTCTAAGAGCATAATTATCTACGCCAGAAGTGAGGTTTTGTATGATACGTTGATAAATAGGATATTGCTCAAAGTATTTATCAACGCGAACGATCATTGAATTCACTTCATCGTTAATGACGTTGATAATATCGACCTCTGATGTTCTCAATTCATTGGCGATGGTTTCAAGATTAACGCCAGCATTGAGTTGGCTTAGTGCTCTCACGAATGGACGGTTAAGCTGCACGTTGTTCCTAAAGACCTCGGAATTGTTATATGTGTCGGAATCAAGCAAGTGAAGCTGGTTGTATAGATTGTTCTCGTCAATCATAATAGGGGTTGCCGACATAAACACCACGCTGTCGGCATTGATAAACATCGTCTCTGCGCCACGGTATAGCTGAGTGGTGTTGTTACGGAGTTTATGAGACTCGTCGCAAACAATGAGACTGAACTTGATGTTGCTCTTTCCTATATAATTGATGATGTCGCTATTCTCTCTGATTTTATCGTAGTTGATGACTGCAAGCACATGACCGTTGTGGTTCTTCAGTTCATGCAACAAAGTGTCCTTACTTTCAATCTCGATAAAATCAAGACCGAACTTATCGGAGAGCTCGGTTGCCCATTTTGAAATCAGCGACTTCGGGCAAATGACCAAAGCATTGTGCAACTCACCTCTCGCTTTCAATTCAAGCATGATGTGACCGGCCTCGATGGTTTTACCGAGACCGACCTCATCGGCTATCAACAAACGTCGGTTGTCTGAATTTAGGAATTTCAGCAAGGGTTTGAATTGGTACGGTCGAAATAGCGTCCTCGACGCCTTCAGCGACGAAATCGTACTATTATTTGAGCTCAAGATTTTGAAAGTAGTGTTTCCTTTCATGAACTCGGAATAATAGCCGAACATACCCATTTGCCACCTCTTGAACGGGTCGGTTAAGTCCTCGTCAAGCCGTAGTGAATCGCTCCGTTCATCGTCTTCCCTTTCGGCATAAAGCACCCTATAAAACTGACCACGGCGACTCATGTTATGCACATGGATAATCACGCCATGCTCATTCGTGTTTATATTTATGACTTTATCTCCCTTGCTAAACTTACTCATAACCCTTTTTAAATGTCAATCATTAATCTTCCTTATCTTGCATAATGTGATTGTTTAATTGTGATTATATCTTATGTGACAATTAGGACATTCACCATTCACCATTTGAGAGCCACATTTGTAGCAGAAAAATTGATGTTTCTCCCAATGTCCTAAATCATTACGAACGAAGTTTTCAAGCCATGGAGAGATATAGCCACCTGTATATTGCAAATTACTTAATCGGTTAGCGAAGTTTTGTGTCGAGCAACATGCGCCGCACTCGGGGCAAATGTATTGCCCATTTGGACATTTCTTCGAATCGCGGCTATCAATCGTGGCATCGCAGTTATTCTTGTTAAAACAATGGTTGAGATATACAGTCATACCGAAATTAGAACACTCTGGATTGTCACATGAAAACTCAGTAACAGCCCTTGTTGCAAAGTTTGAAACGCCACCAGCAGGTTTCATCAACTTTCCACACTTCCGGCATTTTAAATGTTCGTAGAATTTTGCAAATGAGCGCAAATATGAAGAAAGTATAATGTAATATCCGAACCTTGTTTTCTTGCCGTGTTTATTAGTATAATCTGATGGTATGCCCAAAATCCGCATAAAATCCAAAATGGTATAATTAGACCATTCTGAATTTAAATGATACCTAACTGGATAACGAAAACAAGGACGGTTACCACACCAATAAAAAGCAAAGCCCGAACTATCTGGTCTTTCAGAGAGTCGACACTCACAGAAATTTTGGATTTCGTTTTCATTGTTATTTAAAGAAAAATCCACAATCTCATTATGCAATGATTCGTACCGCAGATTATAAACTCTAACAAGTGAACGAATTTGAATGTCATATTCGTCAGGAATGTGAAAGGTTATATCTTGATAAGATTGAGATACTAAAGCATTTGGAAAAGCAATCTTGATATATTGACATATCTTGTCATATTCTTTATTATTATAGTTTTGTTGTTCTCCATTTTGATTAACCATATGCCTTGGCACAAAAACTATAATTTCCCCTTCTTTTTTATAAGCTATGCCATTATAGAAATGCCATCTTTCTCTTGGATTGCCCCATCTGTCATATTCGTTTCTGTATTGACGATTGTAACGCCCTTGACAGTCATGTACAAATTTTCTGATTCCGACCCATTCACTATGATCTTCTCGGTTTTGCAAAAGCCTCAGCATCACATTGTGTGTAAGCGTTGCGTTAGGATTATCTTCACGAAGTTTGAGGTATTCAAAAACTATAGCGACAGAGAAACAAATTGCCTTATTGTTGCCACCAATATGTTCAAACAAACTATGCGCAGTGAATGAAACACGGTTAGCTTCTTTTGCAAGGAAAAACCATTTCACCATTTTAATTTGCAAATATGGTGGCAGATATGGAAAAATATCCGCAATAGGTAATGTTTTGATATATGTCTTGAGATAAACAGCCCAAAGAACGATTTGCAAAGTTCGGTTATCCAAATGTCTTTGCGAGAGAGATTTAATTTGGATGTCAAAACTATCTTGCCAACCTTTGTCATGCTCTTTCGGACTATTTGCTTTTAATAGTTCAACAAGAAGAACTATAAGAGAAACATTTTCCGGTTTTTCATCAATTTGTACAAGTCTTTTTTCAATCAATGAAAATAAGTCTGTGGCTGATGAAAGAACTTTAATGTAAAGTTCGTTTTTTAATTTTGGTGGGTTGTACCACCTCTCAGTCGGAGCAAGAACATCTTCAATAGATATTTGGGTTATGATGCTCTCTGTTATATCGGTTGGCAATTCGGAGATTACTCCGTTGTCAAATAGGATTAGTTGCTCATCTGCACTTCTTGAAGATATGTAAGTGTCTAATGGTGCAAAAGGTGTATTTTTACCGATGAACCTTTTTATATTCTTGAGATATGAGCAGTTACTGCTCTCTGTGGAGCGGTAAGTATATGAGTGTTCCTTACCATCAAATTCTTCAGAGAGATTGAATTTGCTGATAAGTTCAAGCCCTTTATTTGCCACATAATTTTTCAACTCAGGGAAACGAGTAAATATATCATCTGGTTCATAAAAACAATTAGAAAAATGAACATATTCCCAATCATTGACAATTTTTTTTACTTTAGCAATAATAAAACCATCAGGTAAGCCATTTAAAAAATCGTCATGCTTAGAAAATTCAGATAGAATTTCTAAAGTTGATTCATCTACGAGTGTTTGCACATGACTTATTATGTTAGATTTGTCATTGGTATGTAGAACATCAACAAACTTCTCATATTCAGCAAAGAATTGAGAAAAGTTGTATTTGGACGTTATAGATTGCGATGCTTTCTTATTAAGCAAAACACAAAGCGAAGCTGATATTTTTTGTTGGCATGCTTCGGAATAAGTGTATCCAAAACAGGTTCGGAGTCCAACAAACATCGTAAGGGTTTCCAAGCTATCGCTTTCCGATACTTGTTTGACGCAATATTCACAAATCTTGGATAAATCATCATTAGTTAATAACGAGGCACAATCTTTGATGTGCTTAATGTATGTTCCGAACTTTTGAATATTTCCAAAGTCCCTCCATTGACAAAAGCTTTCACAAGCTAAAGGAGAGAAAATGGATTTAAGATTGTCTGTGAATTCGACTCCAAAAATAGCTGATAAGTCAATGATTTTAATTGCATCATAATATCGGCTATCTATTGTCGCTTGTTTAAAATTCGTTTCAACTTTGTGTCTCAACGGGTCCTCACTCCTCTCCTGGTTTTCTTCTGAAAGGCTTTTAAATGTTTCTATTAAAAGTTCTAATTGTTCAGGACGTGACGAATCATTATAGTTTTCTAACAAAGATGAAAACTTGTTCTTTCTGATAGCGTGTAAAGTAGCGTCTATCTCATTTTCAAAATTTCGATTGGTCAATTTGCAAAGAGGACGAAGCTGAACTTCAATCCAATGTTTATCGGTTTTAATCCGCCATAAAACATTGGAGTATTTGGTTCTGCTAATCTCTCTGTCTATATTCTCCCATAATGAGGTGTTATTGGCATAATCTTCAAGGACTGAGAGAATTTGTTGATTGGCAATTTGTTCAAGCTGTGATTGAGCAGCAGCTTTAACATCGGGCGATAAGTCCTCAATTAGCTGTTTAATGTAGGTTAATTCTTTTTCTTCGCGTGCGTTATTTATTATATATTCACAAACGATAGCTTTGAGTATGTCGCTCCCTATATAACGGTATGTCGAAGGGTATTTTTTTAGAATCTCTGTTTTCTCGTCTTCGGTAAGAACGGAAAACAATTTAATCCATAGTTCTTTTTCTTCGCGATTCCAATCTCTATCAAAAATATACCGCTCATTCGCAGGTGTCTTTTCTTCATAATGCGAAACATAAAAGGAGAAATGGTTTAATGTAGTTTCAGGAGATCTTTTGCTGAAAGTCACCATCTTGTTGATAACCATTTCAATCTTCATTGAACGAGGAATCGATAATTGATTGAATAAATTAATTTTCCGCTCTTTGAAAGTTATCTTTTCATAAGGACCATAATATTGCAAAGCAAGTAAACGGTCTTCATCAGTTTTTTTGAAATATCTGACATTTACAGCACGTGTCTTGAACTTACTTTGTTGCTCGACTTGAAAAACGACAATCGCACCCTCTTTTGCTGCGTTTTGCTCAATGAAAGAAGATGAATTAACATAGAAGTCTTGGTTATAGATTGGCTCATTCATTCCACAACTATTTGATGCAATGAAGCCAAAGTCTTTGCTTGAATCAAAGAATTTGACAATGCCAATAAAGAATTTGTCTTCGCCGTATTTCAGATTCATATTGATTGTGTTTTTTATGCTGCGGAAATGACTTTGTGGAGTTCTCGGATGTAGTTGGCTACGCTGGAGATTTTATCGCCGAAGGTGGTGAGCCAGTCAAATTCATTGAATGGCGCGGTCTCTGCCATCTTCTCGGCGAGGATGTCGCCATACTCGCTCACATAGGCGAGAATGCTGTGCAGGTACTCAATCTGCTGGGAGTTGAGATCTTCGGTCTGCACAAACTCTTGGAACTTCTTCAAGGCTACACTGTAGTCGAAGTTCATGGTGCGACGAATGAAAGCAGCCACGTTGCCGCCGAATGGCGAGCCAGCCACATAGTGGTCGTAGTCCTCTTTCGAGCCGAGCTCTTGCCAAAGCACTCGCTCCAGTTCATTGATGTCGTTCTCGTCAATCTGCTCAAGGTTGTAGATTTTCTTGAGCACGGGGCTGTCGCTGTTCTCTTTGAGATAGTCGAGCACCTTTTGCTTGTAGGTCATCGTGGTATCGATGGGCAAGCTGCCACCAGCGGCAGGTTGCACGATGTCCTTGATGTTGACCACGAATGTCTGACTCTCAGTGCCAGTGATGAACTTGATGAGGTCGCGCAGTTCCTCGCGCACCCGTTCCAGCTTGCTCAGATTGAGGTCGGCCCAATATTCATTGGTCTGTACCTCCTTAATGGTCTTCATCTTGCCGAGCACCTGCGGAATGCTAGCTTTCTGCTCCAGCAGCGAAGCGATTTTGATGAGCTTCACTTGACAAGCGTTGCGCTGTGTCTCGTGGTCTTCCTCGATGGTCGAGAGTTGCAGGTTGAGCATGATGAGGTCAAAGGCTTTAGCCTTGACATCCTCGTCGCTACTGATGAGAAGCGGAGCGACTTCTTCTTCGAGGCGCATCACGTCAAGTTCGGTGAGAGCCGTCCAGTTGTCCTTTTGCTGGTACTTATACACCCATTCCCAGTGTCGGCGCACGTCGATGCGGCTGTCACTGAGTTCGCTCACCTGTTTGTGCAACTGCTCTTTGAGCGCGTCGTGCATCGCCTTGGCGAATGGGTCTTCCTGATGCTCCTGCTTTTGCAGGATGGTGGCGATGGCGACACGGATGTTGAACAATCGCTCGGTGAGCGACTGCGGACGAGGCAAGCCACCCTTGCCGTCGGGGTTGATGCTGAAGTACTCGAAGTTGCGGCAGTAGTCGAAGATGTAGAACTCTTTCTTGTCCTCGCCGTCGCCGAACACGTTTGGGCAAAGGCGAGTGCCGCGACCAATCATCTGATTGAACTTGATTTTTGAGTAAATCTTCTTGAAGAATACGAGATTGAGCACTTCGGGCACATCAATGCCGGTGTCGAGCATATCGACACTCACTGCGATTTGCGGCATCTTGGCTGCCTCTCCGAAGCGGTCAATCAGGTTCTGCGCATAGTTCACCTGGTTGTCGATGAGTTGGCAGAAGTCTTGCCCCAGTTCGGGGTACATCTCGTTGAAGATTTTGACAATCAACTCGGCGTGCTTGTGGTTAAAGGCAAAGATGATGGTCTTGCCCAGCGTGTCGCCGTTATTGATGTGCAAGCCCTCATTCATGAGGTCGGTAAGCACACGGCGCACGGTGTCCTCGTTGTAGATATATTTGAATATCTCACTGGGGTTGATGTCACGCGGCGTAGGTTCTCCCGGGTCGTCGGGGTCGGTAGCCGCTTCTGCTTCCTCATATTTCCACACGACTTCAAGCTGCTCTTTCTCCTCGTCGCTGAGGCTGTCGTAGGTGATGCCGTGGTCGATGATGGCACTCTCCTTGCGCTTTTGCACATACGGCACAAGGAAGCCGTCCTTGATGGCTTGCTGGTAGGGATAGTCGGCAGTCGGTATGCCGTCTTCGAGATGGAACAGCTCGTAGGTCGATTTGTCCACGTCTTCGCGCGGTGTGGCTGTCAAGCCCAGCAGCAGCGCATCGAAGTAGTGGAATATGTCGCCGAACTTGCCGAACACCGAGCGGTGTGCCTCGTCCACCACGATGAGGTTGAAGTGACCTACCGAGAACTGCTTCTCGTCGCTGTCAACCATCTTGATCATCGTGTGGTAGGTCGAGAAGATGATGCTGGCGGTATAGTCGGGCGTTTTCGTCTTGTCGGTGAGGTCGCAGGTGGTTACATGGGGCAGCAATTTGGTGAAATTGCGTGCGGCCTGTCGCACGAGTGAGCGACGGTCGGCAAGGAACAGCACATGCTGAATCCAGTTGTTGCGTTGCAGCAGCTCCGTCAGCCCGATTGCCAGTCGCGTCTTGCCCGTTCCTGTGGCAAGCACGATGAGGGCGTGACGGCGGCGTTTGTTGAACTCCTCGCACGATGCTTTGATGCCCGCCACCTGATAATAGCGACCGGCGATTTCTTCGTTGACGTGCATGTCGGTGATGAGGGCGCGGTTTCGGTTCTCGAACATCGTTTGCAGGTCTTTTTTGCTGTGGAAGGCGAATACCTCACGGCAGGGATAACTCAGCATGTCGAAGATTTCGGTCTTGAAGCCATTGGAGCAGTAGCGGCACGGCTCATAGCCGAACTCATGGGCGAGACATTCGGCGTAGAGCTTCGACTGGTGGTGTCCCTCGGTGGGACTCTTGCTGGTGCGCTTGGCTTCGATGATGGCAAGCGGACGCAGGTCGTCGCCATACAGCACATAGTCGACATATCCCACGCCCTCTCCATTGGGCATTCCAGTCACCTTGACTTCGATGCACGCCTTGCCCGGCACCTTTGCCCCTTTCTCGGTGCAGACCTCCCAGCCGGCCTCACGCAGCATCATGTCGATGAACAGCTGCCGCGTTTCTTCCTCGGTGAGGCCCGGCGATTTCTTGACGGTGAGCGGTGTGTCGAGCGTGCCCTGATATGGAGCCACCGCTGTTGTCTGCACAGGCTGCTGTGCAGGTGTGGCGACATGGATGGGTGCCTGGTCGGGGATTAGGTCTCGGTCAAACTGTGGGTAATCGTCAATCAGACCAATTTTCACCAGTACCGAGCCAACGAAATCGTAGAGGTTGAGCACTGCGAAGAACGACTGCGACTTGGTGGTGTCGCCCACATGAGCCGCACGGTTGCCCACCTTGCGGATGAAGTGCAACGCTCGTAGCAAGTCGGCATCGTTGATATACTCCACAAACTCCGCCTTGGTTACCTTATTGTAGAGCGATTCATGCTCCACCGTAGGCAGCGATTTGAGGTAATAGATGATGTCGACAATATGCTCCAGCGCACGACGGCTGTTGAGCGCACTCTCTGCGGGGTTGCTCTTTTGAGTGATCTCAGCCGTGTGGCAATACTGGTGCAGCGTCTTGAATCCGCCTTTACCGTCGAGAAAATCGAAGTTCAACATATCGTTTCGTTTTTAGTGGTTTTGCTAATCGAAATAATAGTCCATGCGAGACGCAAGCAGCGTCTGCATTTCGTCAATTTGAGCGGTCAATGCAGCCTTTGCTTTCTCTATCGCCTCAAATATCTCCACAAACTCTTTTTGCATAGCAAGAGGTGTGGATGTTATT
>JAEEGL010278838.1_pt1 | contig 18876 bp, 18 predicted proteins | sample 9134231 | NCBI WGS metagenome assembly JAEEGL01 (sample SAMN16246548, study PRJNA631951) | gut metagenome | biome: gut microbiome; feature: rumen; material: fiber-attached | host: Bos | place: Iran: Karaj | collected 2018-10 | reverse complement strand
GCTCCGCGCAGAATCACACGTTCTCCGTTGATCAGGATGCCGTCGCTGCCCCAGCTCAGGGTACGGATGCCGAACCGTTCCTCCGCTTCATCGTCCGCAAAGCCGACTTTGCATATATACAGGCCGGGAGACTCTGGGCACCATGGCTTTGCCTCCGGGAGTTCAAAAATGAAGCTGCGCCCGTTCCCTTCCGCAGAGGCAAGGATGGCTTCTCCATCAATGATCTCCACGCAGACAGGGCCCTCCGCATTTGTTCTGACCGTTACTTCAATTCTGGAAGGATTCAAAGAGAGCGTCCTGATTTTCACGCCGTTGAGCTCGATGTGCTTTTCCCCGCCTGTCCAGAGTTTGACAGGGCGATAAATCCCCGCCCCGGAATACCAGCGGGAGTTCGGCTGGTCAGCGTTCCGGGCAATGACCTGCACGGTATTGGCCCCCTCTTTCAGGTACCCGTCACAGTCAATATAGAAATTGGTATAGCCGTATGGCCGGAAACCTGCAGCGCGGTTGTTAATGATCACCTCGGCATTGCGGTAAACACCTTCAAACTCCAGCACGTTGTGCCCTGCAAGTTCTTCCCTGCTGACGGAAAAGGTTTTGCTGTAAAGATAATCATGCCCTTCAAACCAGCTGACATTCAGGCCGCCCAGTGCTTCCTCTGTCCGCGGTTCACGCAGCATGGCATCATCCGGCAGAGTTACACTCAGCCAGCCGTCATCCTCCTCCAGATGCTTTACCTTCCATCCGCAGTTGAAATTCCGTGCTCTCATGCCGAATCTCCTTTTAAATCAAATTGTTTATTATTTTTGATTATACCGTAACGCAACCCCCACCGCAACTGTTTTTCGGAAAAATTCAGCATAAATGCGATTGAACTCTTCCGGCAACTGTGTTATTATATCTGTATTCTTTATAAAGGAGTAGCTAACTATGAAAGCTTTCATGAAAGAATTCAAAGAGTTCATCAGCAAAGGCAATGTGATGGATCTGGCAGTCGGCGTTATCATCGGCGGCGCATTCCAGGCCATCGTCGGTTCTCTGGTCAATGATATTATCATGCCGCTGCTTGGCATTATAACCGGCGGCCTGGACTTCTCACATCTGGCTATCACCGTTGGTGAAGCCCAGATCCTTTACGGCAGCTTCATCTCCGCCATTATCAACTTCCTGCTGATGGCACTGGTCCTCTTCCTTGTGATCAAGGCTCTAAACAAGGCAAAGTCCCTTACTGCAAAGCCCGAGGAACCAAAGGCTCCCACCACCAAGAAGTGCCCGTACTGCCAGAGCGACATCCCCGTTGCGGCTACGCGCTGCCCGCACTGCACCAGCGAGCTGAAATAATAAGAATATAAAAAGGCAAAAGCGCTGCAGGAAGTATCCTGCAGCGCTCTTTTTATTTCAGTTCAACGATTGTAACCCCGCTTTCGCCTTCTCCGAAGTTGCCCAGGCGGAAGGATTTTACTGCCTTGTTCTTTCTGAGCATCTGATGGATGGCCGTACGCAGTGCACCGGTTCCCTTGCCATGAATGATCGTGATCGGTGAGAGTTTCGCCATTACAGCACTGTCAATGTACTGCTCGGCAACAGCGACCGCTTCGATGGATTCCATACCGCGAAGGTCGACCTCCGGGCGGATGGAAGCTGTGCGTAAAGTTGTACTACCTCCGGAAGTCGGTTTTTTCTGCTGTTTCTTTTTCTGATCAGGAAGAAGATATACTTCGTTCTCTTTCGCGGTGATCGTCATAATACCGGCACGAAGCGTCAACGTTCTGTCAGGAGAAACAGACAACACCTCAGCTTGAACTCCCATGGATAGAATTTCTACCAGATCTCCCTTCCGGATCTCGCGGGCTGATTTCTTTTCCTCTACAGGCAGGGCTGCCGGCCCCAGATTGCTCTGGGCACTGTTCAGCCTTCGCCTAAGCTCATTTCTCGCGGCATTAATACGGGAAACATCGTCCTCCTCATTGAGATGTTTTTTCATTTCATCGAGTTCTGCGAAGACTTCTTCGACCGTCTGGCGCGCTTCTTTAATCATTTTTTCCGCTTCCCTGCGGGATTTCACATCGGCTTTCTCCAGCCTGACGGCAAGCTCCGCACGAAGCTGCGCAGATTTTCTGGCGTTTTCCTCTGCTTCTTTCAGCCTGAGCTGCTCTTCTTCACGGTCTCTCTCCAAAAGAATCCTGGTCTTTTCAAGCTTTTCAACAGTTGCTTCAAATGCAGCATTGTCACTGCTGACGCGTCCTTTGGCATCTTCAATAATTTCAGGGTCAAGCCCAAGCCTTCCGGAAATCGCAAAAGCGTTGGATTTTCCTGGTATTCCCATCAGCAGACGGTATGTCGGACGGAGAGTTTCAACATCGAATTCACAGGATGCATTCAACACCCCCGGCTCGTTTGTGGCATAGAACTTCAATTCTGTATAGTGCGTAGTTGCAGCGATCATGGAGCCTCTGCGACGCACATATTCTATGATGGAAACGGCCAATGCCGCGCCTTCCGCGGGATCGGTTCCCGCTCCCAGCTCATCAAAAAGGACAAGTGAGTGTTCATCACATTCCTGAAGGATACTGACAATATTCGTCATGTGGGCAGAAAACGTGGATAGATTCTGTTCAATGCTCTGTTCATCCCCGATATCCGCCAGAATATGGCTGAATACCGGAAGTGTGCTGCCGTCGGCAGCAGGGACATGAAGACCGCACTGATTCATTGCAGCCAGAAGACCAAGTGTCTTGAGCGAGACTGTTTTTCCTCCCGTATTTGGCCCTGTGATTATGAGCGTATCAAAACCTCTGCCGAGTTCAATGTCAATGGGAACCGCAGTATCCTTATTCAGCAGCGGATGCCTGGCTTTCCGGAGAACGATCTCTCCGTCCGATATTGATGCTTCACGGCAGTCAAGCGCAAAGGAGAGTTTGGCTTTTGCAAAAATAACATCCAGGCGGACAAGCAGGAGATAATCGGATTCCATGTCTGTCATATGTACCGCGCATTCGGCAGAAAGTTCAGCCAGGATTCTCTCAATCTCCAGCTTCTCCTTGGCGGCGAGTTCGCGCAGTTCATTATTCGCCTTTACCGCTGCCATTGGTTCTATAAACAATGTAGCACCGGTAGCGGAGATATCATGAACCAGTCCTGAAACGGCATTTTTGTGCTCTGCTTTTACCGGGACAACATAGCGATCCTGCCGCATCGTGATAATCGGTTCCTGCAATACTTTAGAGTAGGAAGGCGAAGAAATAATTTTTTGCAAAGCCTCTCTCGCCCTTGCCGCAGCCGCGCGCATTTTTCTCCTGATATCAGCGAGATCCGCAGAAGCGCTGTCGGCAATTTCGTCTTCTCCCACTATGGAATTGCTGATTTTCTCCTCCAGAAATTTATTTGCACGCAGGGCATGGAAAAGATGATCGATGCCGGTCTGCCCTACGCTGTCATCTGAAAGATAGCCTTTCACAAGACGCGCTGTTCGGAGAACTCCTGCTATATCCAGAAGTTCACGGCAATTCAGCGCTCCGCCCAGATCCGCCCTGGATAAAGCAGGCCTGATGTCTCTGACGCCGGAAAAAGACGGGCTGCCGCGCACAATCATCATTTTGCAGGCACTGCCAGTCTCTTCTAACTTTACTTTTACCTCAGCTGCTTCCGACGACGGTTTCAGAGCCATGCACTGCTCTTTGGCAGAGACACTGACCGCCTGATCCGAAAGCATCTTCAGCACTGCCGGGAGTTCAAGTGTTTCAATTGATTTTTCAAAAAAATTCATGTCTTCAGTTTTTTCCAATATTCCAGAGTACTATATTTTCTGCCAAGCTGTGTAGTCAGATATAATTCAGAAGCATCATTCAACCTCTGTAAAGGCGCTTTTTCCAGCCTGAAAGAAAAAATCTGTTTCGGAGAAGCCGACAGAATAAATCTCATGGCTTTCAAAGATGCATTGTCAAGATAGACCGCCGAGCCGAACTCCGCATTTCTGCAGGCACGGCAGCAGATATGCCCGCTTTGAACACCCAGAATCGGATTCTCAGGATGTGTCTTCCCACAGATGCAGCAGGATGAAAGTTCCGGTGTATAACCCATGAGCATCATCAGACGCAGTTCAAACACAGCTTTGATCACAGCCGTTTCACACAGCTCATGACTCAGTGCATAGAGTGCATTCAGTATCAGCTGAAGGGACATAGGATCTGGCTCGTTCTCCTGAACAAGTGTTTCCATACACTCCGCAAAATAACAGCCAAGTGCAAAATCCTCAAAATTCCTACGAAGGCCATCAAACGGCTCTTTTACCGTTGCCTCCTGAACTGTGCACTTCCCTTTGTTTTCAAAGAATGTCATGTCTGAGAGAGTAAGCTGCTGTGTCGCAGCTGACAGTTTGCTGTTCTTTCTCAAGGCAGCACGCGCTTTTGCCGTGATGATTCCTCTGTCAGCCGTAAACAGCGTAAGGATTCTGTCAGCTTCCTTATAATGCACTTCCCTCAGCACGAGAGCATCTGTTGTAAAAAATGCCATCAGTCGTTCCGATAGCCGAAATTGCGAAGCATCATTTCGCTGTCACGCCAGTTCTCCTTCACCTTAATCCAGGTCTGAAGGAAAACTCTTGCTCCCAGGAAGGCTTCCATATCCTCCCTGGCTTCCGAACCGATTTTTCGAAGCATGGCACCGTTTTTCCCGATCAGGATTCCTTTATGGCTGGCTTTTTCGCAATAAATCGTCGCATCAACATCCAGAATTCCGTTTTCTCTCTCGGAAAACTTTGTAATCTCGACTGCCGTACCATGCGGAATCTCCTTATCAAGATTAAGAAGTATTTTTTCGCGGATCAGTTCAGCACAGATCTGCCTTTCAGGCTGATCGGTAATCTCATCGTCGGGAAACAGATGAGGGCCTTCAATGGCCAGTTTTTCCATCTCCGCCAGCAGATCAGGAAGCCCGTCACCGGTTTTTGCGGAAACAGGGATAACCGCCTCGAACTCATAAACAGCAGAATAGGCTGCTATCACCTTGAGCAGCTGTGACACTTCAACCGTATCAATTTTGTTGATGACCAGGATAACCGGTATATCACTCTCTCTGAAGCGCTCCATCAGCGCTTCCTCGCCCGGTCCGGCTTCCGGGATGGGCTCAACCAGGAAAAGCACAGCATCTACATCTGTCACACTTTCCCTGACAACATTGACCATGTATTCACCGAGACGGTTTCTCGGTCTGATAAAACCCGGAGTATCCAAAAGCACAAGCTGCGTATTACCATGGTTTACTATACCGATGATACGATTGCGGGTTGTCTGCGGTTTATTGGATACAATGGCAATTTTTTCTCCCACGAGGGCATTTGTCAGGGTCGATTTCCCGACATTCGGCCGTCCGCAGACCGTTATCATGGCAGATTTAGTCATCTTCCTTTTCTCCCATTATTTCCTTCTCTCTGGATCTCATCTGCTTTTTCATTTCCCCTTCATCCATATGATCATACCCCAGCAGATGCAGAACCGAATGAACCGTGAGATACCGGAGTTCATGGCTGAATCCGTAGCCGTATTCCTCTCCCTGCTCTTCGCAGCGCTTCAGATTAATCAGGATATCTCCTAATAGAATACTGCCGGTTTCGGGATCCACTTCACATCTGTCTAAACAAAAATCACCCGGGGTGAGTTCATTCATCGGAAAGGACAATACATCTGTTACACTGTCTGTATTCCGGAATGATTTGTTGACTTTCCGAATTCCTTCATCATCCGTAAGGAGGACAGAAACAACACAATTCTCCTGGATGTTCTCACACATGAGCGCATGCCCTACTGCTTCCCGGATCAGGCGAGCACTCTGCGGGTGACCAAGATTTTTCTTATCACGGCTGATAACTACTTCATACATAATCAGTGCCTCCTGACCGGCTTTTTCGCCGCAGTCTTCCTGTCCGGATCCTCAGGTGTTTTCTTCTCATAGCGGTCATATGCCTCAATTATTTCCTGCACGAGACGGTGGCGGACAACATCCGCACCGGTCAGCGTGCAGATGGCAACATCGTCAATGTCCTCCAGAACCTTCATGGCAATTTTCAGCCCACTTGGTTTATCCTCAGGCAAATCTATCTGTGTAATATCGCCAGTAATAACGACTTTTGAACCAAATCCGAAACGCGTCAGGAACATTTTCATCTGTTCCCTCGAAGTATTCTGAGCTTCATCGAGAATAATAAAACTGTCGTCAAGCGTCCGGCCTCTCATATATGCCAGAGGGGCAACTTCGATATTTCCTCTCTCAAGATACTTCTGATAAGTATCTACCCCAAGCATTTCGAACAATGCATCATAGAGAGGGCGCAGGTATGGATCTACTTTACTTTGCAGGTCTCCCGGGAGAAAGCCAAGACGTTCACCTGCTTCTACCGCAGGCCTGGTCAGAATAATTCTGTTGACCTCTTCTGCACGGAAAGCTGCTACTGCAGCAGCCACTGCAAGGAAGCTTTTTCCTGTCCCGGCCGGTCCGATTCCCAATGTCACAGTATTGGAGGCTATGGCATCGCAATAAAGCTTCTGCCCTAATGTCTTCGGTTTGATCGGTTTGCCGCCCGCAGTAATGCAGATAACATCGCCGACAAGCTCCTGGATCTTATCCTCTCTGCCCTGGCGGACCAGCTTCAACACATAACGGACATTCTGATCATTGATCTGTTCACCCTTTGCGGCAAGCGTCAAAAGGCCGGAAATTGCTTTCTCAGCTAAAAGGACATCTTCGCCCTCTCCGCAAATATGGAGTACATCTTCCCGATCCAAAACCTTTACTCCAAGTTCTGATTCCAGAATCCGGAGATTCTGATCGAAAGAACCGAAAACATTTATCACGTCTTCAATCCGTTCAACTTCGATAATCTTATCTATCATTCACAACTCTTCCTTAAAAACTGAATACAACACCGGCAACAGCCGAAGCGAGAATAAAGAAAACCGGGTGAAGTTTCTTCAGGGGCTTCACATAACGTGTCAATACCAGAAGCACCGCTGCCAGAATGATGGCTTTGATATTCAAAGTGTCAAGAAATCTGCCTGTTTCAGCAAATCTGTCAAAATGGAAAAGCGCAATTTTAACTACGAGCAGGCCTGCCGCGGCAATCAGGCCGACAGAACAGGGACGCAGCCCATAAAAGCCTGCGTCTACTGTTTTATTGGAACGGAATTTCTCCAGCACTCTGGCAATCAGCAAAATGATAATAACCGATGGGGTTACCAGACCGATCGTCGCTACCAGTGCTCCGGGAATCCCTCCTGTCAGGAACCCAACATATGTGGCCATATTGACCCCGATTGGGCCTGGCGTTGACTCCGACACAGCAACCATGTCTGCCAGCTGCTCAGCTGTAAACCAGCCCTTTGTATCCGCCATCTGATAAAGGAACGGAAGCGTCGCCATTCCTCCGCCCACGGAAAACAATCCTGTTTTAAAGAATTCCAAGAACAGGCTCAGATATATCATTTCCCCTTCACCCCCAAATTTGTCAGGATGACGCCTGCTGCAGCACTGAAAACAACGAGCAGGACAGGAGAAACGCCGAAAAAGAAAGAACACGCCATTACCAGCGCAAATATTACAAGCGTTGCCTTGTCAATCACCGCCGCTTTAAACAGCTTCAGAACAGAGTTGAAGATCAGGACACAGACGCAGACGCGGATTCCACCAAAAGCACTTTTTACTGCCTGTATTTCCGAAAAGCTGGTCAAAATCCCTGCGATAAGAGTAATAATCACAACGGACGGTGCAACTACTCCAAGCGTTGCTACTATCCCTCCGACGGTACCTGCCAATTTGTTCCCAACAAACGTCGCCGTATTGACTGCAATAATCCCCGGAGTGCACTGCCCGACAGCATAATAGTCCATCAATTCTTCATTCGTTGCCCAGGAGTGTTTGTCTACCAGTTCCCTCTCCAGAATAGGAATCATGGCATAACCGCCTCCGAACGTCAGCACACCGACTTTTGCAAAGGTGACAAAGAGCTCCAAAAGGTTTGTCTTTTCCTTACTCATGCTCCCATTTTCTCCGCATATTCGCTGAATCGCTGAATTTTTTTCGTGCAACTCTCCTTATCCATACCGCGGACAAGAATATAGATTTTAATCTTCGGTTCTGTTCCGGAAGGACGGATAATAAAGGTGCTTCCATCTGCCATTTCAAAATACAGAACGTTGGAACCGAAAATCGGTGTATGATCGACTTTACCGAGACCGGCCACATAGATACTTCCGTCGAGATAATCGCGGATACGCACCACACTTTCTCCGGCTATTTCATCCGGCAGAGAATTGCGAAGGTTCGTCATCATGCTGCGCATCTTATCGAGGCCATCGACTCCTGGCATAACGAGATTCAGTGTCTTTTCAGAGAACCATCCGTATTTTTCGTACAGGGCCTGCATGGCATCAAGCAGTGTCATGCCGCGCAGTTTGTAGGCAGCAGCCATTTCCGCAACCATCATGGAAGCCGTCACAGCATCCTTATCTCTCACATAATCACCGATCATATAGCCGTAGCTCTCTTCATAAGCCATAAGATAACGATAACTGCCGGCTGCATCCCACTGTGCAACCCGCTCCGCCATAAACTTAAAGCCGGTAAATGTCTCTTCGAAATGTATATCGTTGGCTTCGGCGACCGCTCTGGCCATTCCGGTTGTCACGATACTGGCAACCGCTCCTGCATTTTCCGGGAGAGTACCGGCTGCACGCTTCGCCGTTATGATATAATCCAATAACAGGACACCAAGCTGGTTACCTGTAATCGTGACAAATTCCCCGTCTGCCCCACGTGCCATCGTGCCTATTCTGTCTGAATCCGGGTCAGTGCCGATGATCAGATCGCTGTTCACCTTTTTTGCAAGATCAACCGCCAGATAAAAGCCTTCCGGATTTTCCGGATTAGGGCTGATGACTGTCGGAAAATTACCGTCGATCACCATCTGCTCAGGCACCGGATAAAGATGCCTGATTCCGAGACGGTGAAGTGCTTCCGGTACAATTTTATAACCGCAGCCATGGAAAGGTGTATAGACAATGCGGAGATCTTCGGCAGCATCTGCCACTGCTTTCGGATTGATTGCCTCATTCAGCACATTAGAAAGGAAAAGTTCATCCGTCTCTTCCCCTAGTATCTCTATTTTCCCTTCTTTAACCGCTTCCTGAAAATTACAGCGGTTATACCCGGTGAAAATATCGATCTCTTCCATTCTTTTAGCGATAGCAGCCGCTTTCTGCGGAGGAAGCTGAGCCCCGTCAGACCAGTAAACCTTATATCCGTTATATTCTTTGGGATTGTGGCTGGCTGTTATATTCAATCCTGCCGCGGCTCCGTAATGGATAATCGCAAAACTCAGTTCCGGAGTAGGACGCAGGGATTCGAAAATACGCACAAAAATTCCGTTGGCCGCCATGACACCAGCTGCTTCTCTAGCGAACAGTTCGCTGTTATTTCGGCAGTCATAAGCAATCGCAACGCCTTTTTCCATAGCTTCCGGACCTTCAGCTTTAATTACGTCGGCAAAAGCCTGCGTCGCATGCCGGATAATATGAATATTCATGTTGTGCAAACCGGTTTTCATAATACCGCGCAGCCCGGCAGTACCAAACTCCAGAGGAGCAAAAAAGCGGTTTTCTATTTCCTTTTCGTCCTCTGCAATGGAATTCAGATCATTCCATTCCTCTTCACTGAGGCTTGGACAGTCCATCCAGCGACGGTATTCTTCCATGTAATTCGTGCTCATTTTGAATCCTCCTGAAAACTAACATTTTTATTTATGATAGGCTGACCCTTCAATAATTTTAAAGCTTCTATAAATCTGCTCTGCAACCATCACACGTGCCAGATGGTGCGGAAAAGTCATATCAGACATGGAAAGTTTCAGATCTGCAATCTGTTTGATTCTTTCCGACATTCCATAAGATCCGCCAATTAAAAAACAGATCTTTGATCTTCCGGAATTCTCACATTTTTGAACAAGTTCTGCAAATTGTTCACTGGATAGCTTCCTGCCTTCTATGCAGAGAGCTACAACATAGCCATCCTTTGGTAATTCTTTTATTATGGCAAGTGCTTCCTTATCAAGTGCAGCGGAAATATCTTTATCTCCCGGATGGTCCGGCAGCCGTATCTCCTGCAACTCCGTGCATTTGAAACTGCAATACGCCGATAGCCGCCTCGCGTACTCCTGAAAAGCATCCGTAAAGTACTTCTCCCGCATTCTGCCAACACAAATAATTTTTACTGAAAGCATATAATACTCCGGAAAAGGGAGTGCCTGTGAGAAGCACTCCCCCTTTTTAGCTGATAGCAGTTATTTTATCTGAACTGTCCGGTTCCTCAGGGAAATACTCAATATGGATATCTGCCCCAAGATGCTGAAGTTTATTAACAAAGTCCTCATATCCGCGTTCAATAAAATGCACATCCTCTACTGCGCTTTCCCCTTCTGCGCAAAGTGCTGCAATCACCATTGCGGCTCCCGCTCTCAGATCACAGGCCAAAACCGGCGCGCCGGTAAGGCATTTTCTGCCCTGAATGACACATACTTTGCCGTCAACCTGAATATCAGCGCCCATTTTACGCATTTCCTGTGCATACTTAAATCGGTTATCATAAATGCCTTCGGTAATGACAGAAGTTCCGTCAGCCTGTGCAAGCAATGCTGCCATTTGGGGCTGCATATCCGTCGGGAATCCAGGATAAGGCATTGTCTTAATATTGGTTTTTCTGATGTTTCCTGAATTCCTGACAAGTACAGAATCCTCATACATCTGTACAATCGTACCCGTTTCGCGCAGCTTGTCCGCAATACACTCCAGATGTTTCGGAATAATATTTTTCACCAGCACTTCGCCGTGGGTAGCTGCAGCTGCAACCATATAGGTTCCCGCTTCGATCTGATCCGGGATAACGGCATAACTTCCGCCATGAAGTTTTTCAACACCATAGACCTTGACTGTATCGGTTCCAGCGCCACGGACATCAGCTCCCATAGAGTTGAGGAAGTTAGCCAGATCAACAATATGGGGCTCTCTGGCAGCATTCTCAATAATTGTTCTCCCTGAAGCAAGAACAGCTGCAAGGATAATATTCATAGTTGCACCGACAGACACCTTATCCAGATACACCTTGGCCCCATGCAGCTTTCCGTCGCGAGCTGCCGCATAAACGAAGCCATGCTCAACAGCGACATCAGCCCCCAGGGCTTCCATACCTTTAATATGTTGGTCGATCGGCCTTTCACCGAAGTTGCATCCGCCCGGCATCGTTGTTTTTGAAACGCCGAAACGGCCAAGCATAGCGCCTATGAGATAATAAGATGCGCGGATCTTTCTCATCAGGTCAAACGGAGCATCATGAAAAGAGACATTTGTGCAATCGATTTCCACTGTAGAATTGCGAATAAACCGTACTTTTGCCCCCAGTTCTGAAATGATTGTAAGGAGCATATCCGTATCACTGATATGCGGCATATTCTCAATACGGCAGACGCCTTCCACCAGCAGTGCAGCTGGAATCATTGCTACAGCAGCATTTTTTGCACCGCTGATTTCAATTTCTCCCTTTAAAGGGATTCCGCCATGGATTATATATTTCTCCAAGATAAGCACCTTCCATTCTGCATGGATTGCATTATGATCCTGATATCACAAGATTTATATTTTAACATAAAACGTTCAATATAGCAAGTTTTATGCTTTCACCCGGTTTAGTCGTCAGAATCAATAATACTGTTTACATAATTTGAAGATTATTATACCACATCCTGTTCACAAATTCTACATATTTTTTCAGTGCCTGAAAAACAAAAAGGGTATCCGGAATGGACACCCTTTTTGCAAATGAATTATGGTTTTCTCAAGAAAAAACTCAACCAATAGGAACCCAAAGATTCTGCTCCAAAGCCTTGTCGAGTATAGCGGGGATATCACCCTTCATGAAGCCGGTCTTATCTTCGATGGTTTCATAGTTTGTGCCATCCCAAGTGGTAACGGTCATCTGATCGTCGCCGTAGAAATTGCACTCCTGATAGAACTCGCTGAAATCAGCCTTTGCGGAAACCGTGCAGACGAGGTCAGCCTGAATGGCTTCGATCGTATACTCCACAACTGTATACATATCATAGTCGGGATTCGGATCAAACTCAGGCTCAGCAGGAAGATCGGCTTCGGTAACAAAACCTGCAGTTTCTTCATGAGGTTTTACGCTGGTGATGTGCGGGTTAGCGCCTTCATACCAGTAGAGGAAACCTTCCAGATCGATCACCTGACCAATTTCAAGAGCTTCAACAGCTTTGTACACATCCGTGTCTTTCCCGCAGAGATAGAACTCAACACAGAAATCATAGACGTTACCGTCTTTGGAAACCTTGAAGTACAGGTCATCAGTCTTGTCTACGTCATTTTTGTAAGCAAAAGCCGCACCGGATTCATCATAAGCTTCAACTGTCATTCCTTTAAAGGTGACAAGCTTATTCTGCTTCTCTGCAAGCTCATCAGTACCAAGCAGGGCGGTAACATCCTCAGCCTCAGCAACGAAAGGCTCGCCATCAACAAACTCAAATGTTGCGTCGACAATTTCAACTTCTCCCGCCCATTCGGATTTAAAGCCAGTTACTTTGATTTTTGCACCCGGAACGAGCTTTTCAGCATCTTCCTCAGAGCAGGCCATATTGTAGATAAAGACCGCGCCGTCTTCATCCTGCGCATAGACGGTAACCTTTCCGTCCCACCAGGACTGATGTGCCTGGACAAACGTTTCAACAACAACCGGACTGTCGAGCTCAGCAGCTGCGTAATCCGCGTAGCTCATTACTTCACCATCTGCGAAGGCAACTGCAGTAAAAGCAAACACCATCGTCAGTACGAGCATCCATGCCAACAGTTTTTTCATGTTTTTATATCTCCTTTTTTAGTATGGGATTGCTAATTAATATTATATCGGTTTTCCCCTGTAATGCAATAATAAATTTCACTAAAAAGTTATCTTTTTTTTCTGACTTTCGTTATGCAGAAATAAACAGCAATCAAAAACCAGGCTGCTGCAAGAGAGCTCAGAAGGACAACCGATGTCCTTGGAAGAGGCCCGAGTTCCTGTCTGGCATTTGCCTCCGGGCCGGATCCTTCCAGATTCAGGCGGTAAAGAGAAGTGACGTCATCATAGAGTTTGTTGATATAAGCGTCGTCCACCGTTTCCTTGCGCCGCATGGATTTAGTCACATTTTCTATCATTTGCCCGGCTGCGTCTCTCAAGGAGGCAGAGCCATTGAATACCGGTGTTACAAAAGTATCATCCGTATGTTCCAGCAACAGTTTGGATGCCAGAATTTTAATATCATAATAGGTGTTGTTATCTTCTCCCATTCTGGAGAGATAATCCTGATACTCCACCGTTTCCTGCGCTTTCAGAGTTACAGGAACATATCCTTCCGTTTCAGCATAAGCAATCTGGACATCATTGGTAAGAAGATACTGAGCAAAAAGCCAGGAGGCAAGGACTTCCTGTTTGTCAGCTTTATTAAACACACAAACTGACGGTCCCTGAGAAATCATTTTCTGGTTTTCCGTGTCAAACTGCGGAATCGTCATCACAACTGTTTCAAAATTCACAACCTTGTCCGCGCTAATATCCAGAAGTGGCGCGTTCGTTCCCATCCAGGTAGCACCTGCTGTTGAGTCCACAGCAAAAATGCACTGGCCTGCATTCAGGAAATTAGCCGGATAGCTTGAAATCTTGAACGTGGAAAAAGCCCTGGTCCCGGCATGCTCGGCTATCGTGAACAGCAGTTCTTTCGTAGTATCATTGAAAATCTCTATTTTCCCGTTGCTTTCTGAGTAGCCTGCGTTTTTCTGCTTCAGCATCTGTATCATCATATTGTCAGTCGACTTATATATAAAGGGAATCATGACTTTCTGTCCGTTGATCAGGAAGTTGCCGTTGGAATCCTTTGCCATCGCCGCTTCGGAGACTTCCCACACGAAATCCCATGTCAGAACTTCCGGCAGCTTATAACCCAACGCTTCCACAAAGGTCTTGTTGATATAGCAGGCTTCCGTGGAGCGCATATACGGCAGTGCGTAACAGATACCGCCGATCATACACTCTTTCAGAAAAGCCGGAACCACTTCATCTTTCGTCGGTGCATCAAAGCGCAATTCGCTGCCTCCCAGCCCGTAGTTCTTATCGACAAGCAGCTCATCGAGCGGTACAACAACGCCGTCCCCTGTCAAATAAGTAGCTATGTGGTCGGGATAGGTAATGCAGACGTTCGGCGTAGTATTCGTAGCAATATTGGTAATGACATCATTATAAATCCTGCCATAATCCGTATATAGGCGCAGATTGACTTTGATATTCGGATAAAGGGCTTCGAAATCGGAGATTGCCTTTTCATAAATCGCCGTCTGCACTTTGTTTGTGTCATTCTTTGCCCAGAATGTAACTATGTATTGTCTGGAGGTGTCAAATTCAGAAGGGATCTCAAAAGCTGCTCTTTTTTCTGAACCGTGGCATCCGCTGAGAAAAACGATACTTAACAGCATAATAAAGGTAAAAAAGGACATTGTAATACGTTTTATCATCCTTTTGTACCTCCCCTGGTCACCCCTGCCATAATTTTCTTGTGAAACACCAGAAACAAAATGATCAGCGGTATGGAAATAACCACCACTGCAGCCATCATGGCAGGAATATTTTCCCGTCCGAACCCGTTTTCACGAATTTCCTGAATGCCGTTGGATACAAGGAAATAGTTCTCGTTGTCTGTGATCAGCCGCGGCCATACATAGGAATTCCAGCATTCAATGATTTTCAGTATCGTAATAGTAATAATGGTCGGACGGCAGATCGGAATCATCACTTTGATCAGATACTTAAGGTCAGAAGTTCCGTCAACCTTAGCTGCTTTGTAGAGCTCATCCGGAATCTGTTCAAAATTCTCTTTCAGTAAATAAATATAGAAAACAGAAGTTACAGAAGGAAGAATCAGTCCCCAAAACGTATTCCTCATCCCCCAGTTGGTGATCGTCTGGAAATTGGTAATAATCACCAGTTCATTCGGGATCATCATCAGAGAAAGGAACAGCGTAAAGGCTATATTCTTCCCTTTAAAATCAAGCCGGGAAAAAGCAAAAGCCGCAGGGATAATGACAAGAAGCATCAACCCTGTTGTTGCAAGAGTAAAGATAATAGTATTAGTGAAATATCTTGCCAGCGGTACAGAAGTGAATGCATCAGAATAATTCTGCAGAGTCGGTGAAAGTGTAAAAAACCTGGGGATATACTCCGAATTATAGGAACTGTAGCTTTTTACCGATGTCAGCACCATCCAGTAAAAGGGAAACAGAACCATTATTGCCCAAAGCGAAAGGAGGATGTACACTGCGGTTTTTCCTGTCTTCTGTCTGATTCTGGCAGAACGTTCTATTTTTTCATAGTCCGTGTGATTCATGCTGTTCACCTCCTCATGTACTGACATTGTTTTTGCTGACCAGCAGGTTGATGCAGGTGATCGTGAGAACGATGGCAAAAAGGATAATAGCAGCGGCAGAGGCATAGGACGGATATCCGCCACTGTTCCCGTAAAGCATATCATACACATAACCTACTATGGTATTCATACCTGCCGCATTCAGATCGGTCCCGAAAAGAGCAACTTCATCACTGTATGCTTTGAAAGCTCCGATAAAGCCGGTAATGATCAAATAAAAAATCATAGGCGATATCATAGGCAGGGTTATTCTGGTAAAAACACGCCATTTCGGAGTTGCATCGATTTTAGCTGCGTTGTAGTAATCCTGATTGACAGATGCAAGCGCACTGGTCAGAATAAGAATTTTAAACGGCATTACAACCCATATTGTATAAAAGCACATAACAAACATCTTTGCCCAATACGGACCGTCAATAAAATCGACCGACTGTCCTCCGAAAAACTGAATCAGGAGATTGACAAGGCCATCTGTATATGCGGTTTTCTTGAAAAGGATCATAAAGACCAGCCCGACCGCGAGAGTGTTGGTAACATAGGGCAGAAAGAAAACCGTCTGATACAGTTCCTTCAGTTTCTTTATGGAACTGAGACCAAGAGAAATCAGCAAAGCAATCCCTGTAGAAAGCGGAACCGTAATGATCACGATAATAAATGTGTTTTTCACAGCCTGCAGAAAATAGGGATCATGAAGGACATAAGAGTAATTGTATGTACCCGTGCCAAAGAATGTTTGTGACGCTGAGTTATAGCCTTCCTCGAAAGAATAAACAAATACATCAACCAATGGATAAACCATAAACAGCCCAAGAAAAATAACTGCAGGCAGGAGATAGAGCCATGCTTTCCGGTTTTGTTTTTCCATCAGAATTCTCCTCTTGTTTACCGTCAGAAGAAGATTCTCTCTTCCGTGTCTTTACGGAAGAGGAAAACCTTATTGGGCTTCAGATCAAAGCTGACTGTCGGATTTGCTGTATTTACTGTGTTTTCTGCGCTGATAATGGAGCGTATGCTGTCACTGAGGCAGCAGGCGTGTCCTGAAACCACACTGGTATCTCTTCCCATAACTTCAACTCTGTCCAGATTACATGTCAGTGCACCATGATCATTCAGAACAAATCCTTCCGGACGGATACCGGCATATACCTGCTGATCCTGTACTCCCGCAACCGGAAGCACAGCTTCTTCTCCTATCCAAAGTTTTCCTTCCAGAACTCTGCCCTCAAATACATTAATGCTCGGCGTCCCGAGAAACTTTGCAACGAAGAGATTGACCGGACTGTCATAGACTTCCTGAGGCTTTCCGATCTGTTGTACGATTCCGTCCTTCATAACTACAATCAGATCAGATATGCTCATTGCTTCTTCCTGATCATGCGTAACGAAAACTGTTGTAATTCCAGTCTCCCGCTGGATACGTCGTATTTCTTCCCTCGTCTGCAAGCGCAATCTTGCATCAAGATTGGAAAGAGGTTCATCCAGCAGTAATACTCTCGGTCGCTTTACCAGCGCACGGGCAATCGCAACACGTTGCTGCTGTCCGCCAGACATCTCACTCGGTTTCCGATCCATAAGCTGATCAATCTGTACAAGCTTTGCAGCTTCATCTGCTTTCGCCAGCATTTCCGATTTGCTGAGTTTATCCTTTCCTTTCAGATTCTGAAGCGGAAAAAGAATATTTTGACGGACTGTCAGATGTGGATAAAGTGCGTAATTCTGAAACACCAAACCTACCCCACGATTTTCGGGAGGGAGATTGGTTACATCATCCTCTCCAAAGTAGATTTTTCCCGATGTCGGCGTTTCCAGCCCACAGATAAGATTCAGACAAGTACTTTTCCCACAACCTGAAGGCCCGAGAAGGCCAATCAGCTTACCGTCAGGAATTTCAAATGTAAAATCATTGACAGCGATCACATCCGGCGCATTTTTAGTCCGGTTAGGAAATATTTTTGTCAGATTCTGCAGTACAACTTTCATAGTATTCTTCCCTTCATGGATAAGAGTTAGCTTATTATATCCGTAAATGTCCAAAAAATAAAGAGAATTTCTCAGATTATGTGCTTTTCTTTTTTCTCCGTTTATGGTATGATATCATTCCACAAATTGAAAGAGATTTCAGATATGCCTAAACAGAAAGGTAAAAAAGAGATAGCCGCAAACCGCAAAGCGTATCATGATTATTTTATTCTCGAACGTTTTGAGGCAGGAATTGTCCTTGCGGGAACAGAAGTCAAATCCGTCAGAAATGGACAGCTGAATCTTAAAGATTCTTTTTGTACTGTAAAGGACGGCGAGCTTTGGGCACGCGGTATCCATATCAGTCCTTATGAGAAGGGCAATATTTTTAACAAAGATCCTGTCAGACCGCGGAAGCTGCTGATGCATAAACGGGAAATCACAAAACTCAACGCCCGTGTCATGCAGGACGGAAATGCTCTTATACCGCTATCTTTTTATTTTAAAGATGGGTTGGTTAAGGTTGAAATCGGGTTATGCAAAGGCAAAAAGATACACGATAAACGTGACAGTATCGCCGAACGGGAATCAAAGCGTGAAGTGGAACGCACTATAAAAGAAAGGAACATATATTCATGAGCAATCCTGTCGTAACTTTTGAAATGGAAGATGGAAGCACATTCAAAGCAGAGTTATACCCTGACATTGCCCCAAACACTGTCAACAATTTTCTTTCTCTTGTCAACAAGGGTTTCTATGACGGTTTGATCTTTCATAGGGTTATCAGCGGATTCATGATTCAGGGCGGTGATCCGGAAGGCAAAGGTATCGGCGGACCGGGATATTCCATCCGCGGTGAGTTCACTGCTAACGGTTTCCAGAATACTTTAAGCCATGAAAAAGGTGTTCTCTCCATGGCACGCGCTATGGCACCAAACTCTGCAGGCAGCCAGTTCTTTATTATGCATGAATATTCTCCGCATTTGGACGGTCAGTATGCTGCCTTTGGAAAAATCATTGAAGGGCAGGATATAGTTGATAAAATTGCTACTGTTCGTACTGATTATAATGACAGACCGCGGCAGCCGCAAATCATGAAAAAAGTCACTGCTGAAACATTTGGTATTGATTATCCTGAACCGGAGAAAATCTGAGTTCTTTACCAACGTTTTCCACGTACTTTCTGAACAGTTGTATCGTTACTATGGGGGTGTCCCGGTTTCGACGGGGGTGTGGAGACAGAAATAGCGGGCGGATGTGCCTGACATCCTTAAAACGGGCATTTTTATAAATTAAAGAACAACGATAACACTGTTCTTCTCGCTGCTTAATCAGTGAGCGTTCTGCCCCGGAGTACCACGGCCGGGGACAGGGCGTCGACTAGTGGTGAACGTGCGTATGCAAAGCTTTGC
>JAEEGL013464054.1_pt1 | contig 18877 bp, 20 predicted proteins | sample 9134231 | NCBI WGS metagenome assembly JAEEGL01 (sample SAMN16246548, study PRJNA631951) | gut metagenome | biome: gut microbiome; feature: rumen; material: fiber-attached | host: Bos | place: Iran: Karaj | collected 2018-10 | reverse complement strand
TCTGCCATTGTTGTTGCTGGTGCACTCCTAATTGCAAAGAAACGCCACTAGCTCGCCCCTCGACTTAACCTCTTAAAAATGTTATAATTCGTACATGGAAACAGAGAAAAATCGTAATTTTTGTATCATTGCGCACATCGACCACGGCAAGTCTACGCTTGCGGATCGCATGATGGAGCTTACTGGTACGGTCGCGAAGCGTGAGATGAAAGCGCAGCTTCTTGATTCGATGGAGCTCGAACGCGAAAAGGGCATTACGATTAAACTCACCCCCGTCACTATGCAGTGGAAGGGCTACACTCTTAATCTTATCGACACCCCGGGCCACGTTGACTTTTCCTACGAAGTTTCTCGCTCCCTCCAGGCCGTAGAATCTGCTGTGCTTGTCGTGGACGCTACGCAGGGAATTCAGGCTCAGACGCTTTCGAATGTTTATCTAGCAATTGAGCAGGATCTCGAAATTATTCCAGTTATCAACAAAATTGATCTCCCGGCTGCCGATGTCGAAAAAGTTTCTGCCGAGATTATTAATCTCCTTGGTTGCAAAAAAGAAGATATTATCGGTGTTTCTGCAAAGACCGGTCTAAATGTAGAAAAAGTTCTCGACGAAATTGTCGCCAAAGCCCCAGCCTCGCGTAGACCAGAAGGCGCCGACGGCGCTACTCGTGCTCTTATCTTTGACTCTTACTTTGACGATTATCGTGGTGTGGTTTTGTATGTACGCACCTTTAACGGTCGCATTCCAAAGAACGCCGAAATTCATATGATGGCCAACAATTCCAATGGCCTCGCTCTTGAAGTTGGTACCCTCACGCCAAAGATGTCGCCAAAAGACAGTCTCGAAGAAGGTGAAATTGGCTACATTGTAACGAACCTCAAGACCACTCGTGAGGCTCGCGTAGGTGATACTGTTACTCTCACCAAAGCTCCAGCCGTCACTCCACTTCCAGGCTACAAACACGTTTTGCCATTCGTTTATGCTGGCTTTTTCCCAGTCTCAAACGACCAATACAAGGATTTGAAAGAAGCTCTCGAAAAACTAAGTCTATCCGATTCTGCGCTCTGCTTCGAGCCAGAAAACTCACCGGTCCTCGGCTTTGGCCTTCGTATCGGCTTCCTCGGACTTCTTCATATGGACATCATCAAAGAGCGTCTCGAACGCGAGTTTAATCTCGACCTCATCATAACGAACCCATCCACCAACTACCAGGTGATTTTAAATAGTGGCGAAGAGATGGAAATTAAATCTGCTGCCGATCTTCCGGATATCTCCAATGTCAAAGAAATCAAAGAACCATGGGTCAAAGGTGAAATCATTTTACCGCAATCCATGATTGGAAATGTCCTCAATCTCATCAACGATAAGCGTGGCCACCAGACTAATCTCAGTTACATCGAGGATCGCGCTATCATCGATTTTGAAGCTCCAATGGCTAACCTCCTCACCGATTTTTATGATCAGCTCAAATCCGTCACTTCCGGCTACGCCAGCTTCAACTACGAACTCAACGGTTACCGCGCCGAAGACTTGGTGCGCGTAGATTTTCTCGTCGCAGGGAACAAAATGGACGCGCTCTCCGTCATGTGCCACCGCTCCGAAGCGGACGGTATTGGCCGCGAAGTTACTAAGAAACTCAAAGAAGTCATTCCGCGCCAAAACTTCGAAGTGGCTCTCCAGGCCGCTATCGGCGCACGTATTATCGCTCGCGAAACTATCGGCGCTTATAGAAAAGACGTGACCGTCAAAATCCACACCGGCGACCGTGACCGCAAAGCCAAACTTCTTGAAAAACAGAAACGTGGTAAAGCCCGCATGAAACGCTTTGGCAAAATCGACATCCCGTCCGAAGCCTTCACCGTGATGCTCAAAAGAAATTAAAAAATCGGGCCAGGGACCCGTGCTATAATATTTGTATGAGAATTTTTAGTAAAAAAGCTCTATCTTCTAATTGTATCATACTTATGCTTTTTTGTCAAATCGCTCTCTGTTTTAGCGTGATTGGTCTTGATGCAACCGCTATTTCTGGCCGCCAAATCGCCGCCATCACCAAGAATTGCAGCACGATTAAGCAAACTCTCCAAACCGTCCGCACGAGCGACACGAGGGCACGCACTTATCTCGGCTCCTATTACGAAAAAATCTACAGCGGTTTTATCGTCCCGCTCAACCTCCGCCTTACCCGTAACAACACACCAAAAACCGAGCTTACCGAGCTCCAAGTGGAATTCTCAGATAGGCGCACGCTATTTAACGACGACTACATCAATTATCAGCGCTCTCTCGAGGAGCTAGCCAACTATGACTGCGTCGCACACCCAAGTGATTTTTATGGTCTCCTCAAGGCCGTTAGGGAAAAACGCAATACAATGGTCAAAGATGTCGCAAAAATGCGCGAGATTATCGCGAGCTACGTCGAACAGGTGAAAGGGCTCAAAAATGGAACAGAGTAATCATCCGCCGATGGACAAAGGCGCCCGCAATATCATTATTCTAGGTATTGTGGCTACAGTTATCACCATCATACTCACCGTCATTTCGATGATGATATACCACAATTCTGGCGACATTTACCTCGACCGCTCCCGCCCTGGCTACCTGCCAGACGAAGAGGAAATCGAAGAAAACGAAAAGGAACCAGAAGACAAATATGTTTTCTCGGATTCCGGTGCGATTACGGATGAAGTTATCGACGAATTTCTCGAAAATCTCAACAAAAACATCGAAGGTTTGGAAAAATTCATCGAGCCATTTGCTCCGCAATCCCTCTCGGATATCAGCCTTGGTATCCCAGAAGTCGAAACCGAAGAATAAAAATAGCGCTCTATAAGCGCTATTTTTTTGAGGTAATTCTATGCGGCAAAGTTTTTTCTCAGCCAAGCATCGGCCGGTCCGGCGGTCAGTAGAATTACTAAATTATTCTCTTTCATGGCCATGCGGATTTTATCGGCCAAAGCCTCATCAAGTTCGGCTGGTTCAGCAATTTCCTTATTAGAAAGCGTGCCAATCAAGAACTCCGGAGTCAAAATCTCAAGTTCCGGATTTTCGCGAGTGAGATAGGTTGGAATCCAGTATAGTTTTTCTACGCCAAGAAAGGCATCTTTGTAGCCGGGATAAACTTCATGCTGTCTAGTGTTTTGGTGCGGCTGATAAATCACCACAATGCCTTTTTTGCCTAGGCGCGCGGCTTCTTCGCGAGCCATCTCGATCGTCGCGGCTACCTCTTCTGGATGATGCGCGTAATCCGAATAAATCCCATCACTAATTCTTTCAAATCTGCGGCCTACGCCAGGGAAATCATTCAAAACTTCAATAACTTGTTGCTCGTCGACGCCAAGATTCAATTCCTCCGCCATCTTGAGAATTGCGGCAAGCGCCAAAGTGGCATCTTCGCGGCGAGCTTTGCCAGCCAAAGTTAGACCCGGATTTGCTGGCAAATCCTGAATGACGTTTTCGCACTGCGATTTAAACTGGTCAAAAGCAGCCAAATAATCTGCCTCGGTTGGATAAATATCAGGATGGTCATAGGATACAAAAGGCAGCGCTGCAAGCCAAGGATGAAACTTCAAGAAATTGCGGTCGTACTCGTCGGCTTCATAGATGAAGAATTTGTCGCCCTCATGATAAGAACCAGACGGAGCAAACCCGAGTGTCGTGCCTACAATATAAGATACAGGCAATCCGAGCTTGAGGCTTGCAAAGGTAATCATGGAAGTTGTGGTAGTCTTGCCGTGAGTTCCGGCCACTGCCACCATCTTGAGTCCAAGCTTTTCAATCAAAAAGGCCGTGAGCTCATCACGTTTAGATACCTTAATTCCAGCTTCGCGCGCCATCGTAAGCTCCGGATGATCAGCTGGCAAAGCCGAAGTGTGTACAAACCAATCAATGCCACCCAAGTTTTTGCGCAAAAACTCACCATCCTGAGCGCCTAGGGCCACTTCAATTCCTTGAGCCTGGAGCTCTGGATAAATCGCGCCAGCAGAAAGATCTGAGCCGCAGACCTCAAGTCCGGCACTTTTTGCCATCAATGCGAGCGGGCCCATGCCCGTCCCTGAAATACCTGAAATATAAATCTTCATGATATAATATTATACAATGAAAATCACGTCAGAGAAAGAGATGCTAGCTCTCGGCAAATCTGTTGCCGAGAAAATTCACGCACCCCGAGTCATCGAACTCGTGGGCGATGTTGGTGCTGGCAAAACCACTTTTGTGCGTGGTTTGGCCGAAGGTCTCGGCGTGAAGGAGCCAGTCACTAGCCCTAGCTTTACAATTTCAAAATCCTACGCTTTTCCTGGCGGAATCCTCACGCACTATGACTTTTATCGCCTTCCGGACCCAGGCCTCATGGCAGAGGATCTCGAAGAATCCATGAGCGATCCAAATTCAATCGTGATAGTTGAATGGGCCAACACTGTCGAGAATCTCCTCCCAGCAGACTGCATGCGCATCGAAATAAAATACAACGACGACAACACTCGTGAGGTTAACTTATGAAAATGTTTTTAGATACCTCCACTCCTACTACGTTTTTGCGCCTAGGCGAGCATGAATACACCTGGGAATCTGGCCGCGACTTGGCGGAGAAACTGCACGAATTTATCCGCGATAAACTCGCCGAAAACGGCAAAACTTGGCAAGATATCGAGTCGATTACTTTTATGAGTGGTCCTGGCTCGTTTACTGGGTTGCGTATTGGCGCCGCCGTCGTAAATGCGTTGAGTCACGAGCTAAAAATTCCTCTATTTAATCACCACGGCGAGAAGGTTCCAATCATTATTCCAGACTACGGCCGCCCAGCCAACGTCACTGCTCCCAAAAAATAGCCGTTACCGTAAGCTTTTTTGATATAATAAGAAAAAGGAGTTATTTTTATGGAAGAAACTAAACCAAAAAACGTTAAGAAAATCGCAATTATCGGCGCCATCGCTGCGGCCGTGATTATCTTAGTTGTTGTCTTGATTCTCGTCTTTACGGGAGGCAAAAAGTCCGCAGGTGGTATCGTTGGTAAATGGGTCTACTCAGGCGGCGCAGAATATACTTACAACTTTAGAGAGAATGGCGCCGGTTCTTATGGTTACTGTGGCTCAAACTACACTGCAGAAGAATGCGAAAATTACGCTTCTCACTTCACTTATACAGTTAATGTTGGCAAAAAGAAAGAAGATTCAACTAACACCGACAAGGCCGTTGATGGCACAATTGACTTCCTCTACGAAGGCAACACTGCTCCAATGACTCTCGAATATCATCTTGACGGCGATAAGCTCACTGTCTATGATTCATTCGATCAACCGGTTGAATACAGCCGTTCCAAATAAACTTCAAACAGCCCGCCCCACCAAGGGCGGGTTTTTGTTGTCAAGTCTCGCAAAGTGCACTGCCTTGGGGGTTGCAAAATCTATCAAGGTGTATAATTAATAAGATATGAAAAAGTCGACAAATTTCGTTTGCCAACAATGTGGAACAGTGTTTGCAAAGTGGGTTGGCCAATGCTCCAACTGTAAAGCCTGGAACTCGCTCGTAGAGCAGGTCGCCGAGACCGAAACCGAGAAAAAGACCGCCATCGCTCGCGGCCAAGCTTCTGGCAAAAAACTTGATTATGTCAAAATCAAATCCATCACGCCTTCGGATTCCAAGGCTAGACTAAAGACCGAATTTAATGATCTTAATACTGTACTTGGTGGTGGGTTCTTGTGTGGCTCCGTTAATCTCCTCGCCGGTCAGCCGGGCATGGGAAAATCTACCATCTTGATGCAAATCTGCGCCGAAATCGCCAAGACTAAGAATGTACTCTACGTTTCTGGTGAGGAATCAGCCGGCCAAGTCAAGCTTCGCGCGGAGCGCCTCGGAGCGGATTCCGATACACTCAGTTTTGCTAGCTCCACCTCAGGGAACGACATTGCGAAGACTATCGAAACTGGCGAATTTGATTTTGTGGTTGTGGACTCTATCCAAACTCTCGCGATGGACGAAATATCCTCAGCGCCAGGCACCGTTTCTCAGGTTACCAACTGTGGTAATCTCATTATTCGTGCCGCCAAATCTTCCGACACTGCCGTGGTGATTGTTGGCCATGTTACCAAGGAAGGCACGCTTGCTGGTCCAAAGATTCTCGAGCACTTAGTAGATGTCGTTTTGAATTTTGAAGGCGACCGCTATGGTGGGTTCAAGACGATTCGCGCCGTTAAAAACCGTTTTGGCGGCACCAACGAAGTTGCGATTTTCGAAATGAACGACAAAGGCCTAAAAGAAGTTCAAAACCCTTCCGCCGCTTTGCTTTCGGAACGTCAGAATACCGATGGTTCGATTATTCTTGCTACCCTTGAGGGGAATCGTCCAATTCTTGTGGAGATCCAGGCTCTTGCTACTACGTCAAATTTTGGCTATCCAAAGCGCACGGCTTCCGGCTTTGACCTCAACCGCCTCAATCTCTTGATTGCTGTAATCGAACGTCGTACCAAGCTTAAACTATCAGACAAAGATATTTTCATTAACGTTGTTGGTGGCATGAAACTCAATGACTCCGCCGCAGATTTGGCGGTTTGTCTCGCCATTGCTTCCGCCGTTGCCAAGCGCAAATTAGATGATGGCTACGTCGTATTTGGTGAAGTTGGCCTTGGCGGAGAAGTTCGCTCCGCTTTCCGTTCGGATCAGCGTATCGCCGAAGCAAAAAAGCTCGGCTTTACTCATGCCATCGCCCCGGCCACTTCCGCCACCTCATCAAAAGACAAGTTTGTCATCCCCGTCAAAGACCTTCGCGAAACTCTAATCAAATACGTCAAATGAAAATCTTAGGTATCGACCCTGGTATTGGTATTTGCGGCTTCGGTCTAATCGAGGGCGACAAGGCCTTGGATTACGGCGTTGTTACCACGGTGATGAACTCCGCCCTGCCGGGCCGTCTCAAAGAATTATATGAATCTCTAAGTCAGGTTTTTGACGAAACCAAGCCAGATGTGGTTTCAGTCGAAAAGCTCTTCTTTTCCAAGAATATCACTACCGGTATCGCCGTAGCCGAAGCGCGTGGCATCGTACTTTTAGTTGCCGAGCAGCACAAAGTGCCAGTTTTTGAATACACACCAAACGAAATCAAGAAGACTCTCACCGGCTATGGCTCCGCCAACAAGCATCAGATGCAGGAAATGGTCAAAATTCACCTCAAACTCGAAGATGTTCCAAAACCGGATGATGCCGCCGACGCCCTTGCTGCCGCCATTACCCACTCTCTCATGGGTAGATTGGCGTAGCGTTTACATTAGATCGACGCGGCGTGCTATAATCATCTTATGATCGCTCACATTAAAGGCATTATCGCCGAAAAATTCGAAAATTCCGTAATTGTTGACGTCCATGGTGTGGGCTACGAAATCACGATTACTGCGCTAGACTACGAAAATTTGACTCTCGACCAGGAAATCAAGTTCTACACTTACCACAGCATCCGCGAAAACGCCGAGGAATTGTATGGTTTTACCTCTCTTGCTGCTAAGAAACTATTCCAGATGCTGTTAACCGTTCAGGGAATTGGCCCAAAAGCCGCCATTGCTATTCTTTCATTAGCCTCTCCGGAAGAAGTTCGTAACGCCATCGCCAATGCCGACACCGCCTTTGTCTCGAAGGCATCCGGCGTAGGCAAAAAGTCCGCCGAACGTGTAATTGTAGACCTTCGCGACAAGGTTGGCATCCCGTCTCACTACGGCGCCACCGTCGTCGCTACGAAGCAGGCCGCCAAAAACGAGCCAGACGAAGCCCTCGACGCCCTGATTGCTCTCGGCTTTCCACTTAAAGAGGCCACTGCCGCACTCGAAAAAGTTGATCCAAGCTTGCCGGTAGAAGAAAGAATCAAACAGGCCCTCAAGAATTAAGCGTATAAACACCGAAAAATCTCCTTGAAAAAATAAAACAAGTGTGTTAAAATAACAGATAATTGTCTAAATAAAAGGTAAATCATGAGTTTTTCAATTCTAAAACAGATCGGTGACGCTCAAAAGAAGAAAGCTGTTATTGACGTCCGCTCCGGTGATACCGTAAAAGTCACCCAAAAAATTAAAGAAGGCGATAAGTTCCGCTTCCAGGTTTTTGAAGGCGTAGTTATCCGTGTTGAACGCAAAGAATCTCACACTGCACGTATCTTTGTTCGCAAAGTTACCTCTGGTGTTGGTGTTGAGAAATCCTTCCTTCTTCACAGCCCACTCGTAGAAAAAATCGAAATCACCAAGCGCTCAAAGGTTCGCCGCAACAATCTTGGCTACCTCCGCGAACGCTCTGGTAAGTCTGCACGTCTTACCGGCAAAGACTTCGACCGCGCTGCAGTTAACACCCTTAAAGAAACTGCTCCAGCCGTAGAAGAAAAAGCCGAAGAAGCTCCAGCTGCCGAACCAGTCGCCGAACCAGCTGCCGAAAAAACTGAAGAAACTCCAGCTGCAGAATAATTCTTAATTTGAAAAGCTCATCAAAATAACACCCCACGGGGTGTTATTTTCTGTTTACCAGCCAATTTCTTGGTAAAATCTATCGCTATCTTTAAACATTTCTAGGGCGACTTTGCGGGAGTCGATCATATTATCTGGTAGTTCATTTTTCGGAAACCACTTGAGCTCCGCGACTTTTTCTGGCTCGCCGATTTTAATCTCTCCGGAATAATTTTTTACTTTAAAACAACCCAAGAATCTCGGTTCACCATCGCTCCCGAGCGAATGAAGCAGCCCCATAAACTCTATATCATTTGGGGTGATATCTACGCAAGTTTCTTCTTTTGCTTCGCGGCATACGGTGGCTGTCATCGGCTCGCCATTTTCAACATGTCCAGAAGCGGAAAAATCCCACATTCCATCTGCAAAGCCAGTATTTTGGCGCTTTTGCAAAAGGTATTCCTCTTCGCCGTTGGCATTTTTTCGAGTTAGCAGCACAAGTACTGCTGCAATTGTCCTGAATCTTCCATCTGCATTCCCCATGAGCTCATTATAGCATCTAAATAAGCCTAGGCGAAATCCTGGGGTTGTAGATTTTGTCAAGTCGTGCTAACTATAGTCCTAAGAGAAAGGAGAAAAATGGCAAAACTTGGAATCGATGAAGTTGGACGTGGGCCGTGGGCAGGGCCGCTAGTGATCGGCGCCGTGATTTTGCCGAATTACGACCCCGAAAAGGGAAACCCAGACTATCCATGGATCATGGAACTCAACGATTCCAAAAAACTCACCGCCAAAAAACGCGGGGAGCTAAACAAGATTATCCTAAAAGAAGCCTTGGCTACTGGCCTCGGCTGGGTTACGAGCAAGGAACTAGACGAGATTGGCCTGTCGAATGCATTGAAGCTTGCCGCGCGTCGCGCTGTGGAAGAAGTTCAAAAAAAGAAGATTCCGTTTAGTCAAATCGTTATTGATGGCACTATTAATTTTCTTACCGGTACAAAACTTGAAAAATACGTATCCGTCCTGCCCAAGGCCGACTATCTCGTGAAAGAAGTTTCCGCCGCCTCCATCATTGCAAAAGTTGCTCGTGACCACTACATGGAAGAGCTTGGGAAAAAGTCCCCAGAATATGGCTTCGAAAAACATGTTGGCTACGGTACTGCCGCCCACAAAAAGGCCCTAGAAGAATATGGTCCGTGCCCGGAACATCGTTTTTCTTTCCGTCCCGTCGCCGAAATCGCCGAAAAATTCAAATGAACAGACAAAGATTTACGTCGTTTTTCTAAAAGACCCGAATTAAAGAAAAATACCACCAATCTTGGTGTTAAAGCCGAAGAAAAAGTGATCGAATTTTTAAGGCAAAAAGGCCACAAAATCCTGGAGCATGATTTTAAAACCTCGAGGTATGAAATCGATATTGTGAGTGAAGATTTTCAGAGCGTTTATTTTACAGAGGTAAAATACGCCAAAAACACGTGTCATGGTTCGCCGCTTTGTCGTGTAGATTTTAAAAAGCGGGAACAAGTTATTTTTGCGGCAAAATGTTACCTAAAATCGCACCCAAAGTTAAACAACAAAAAACCCAAAATCGCGGTCGCCGCCGTCACTGGAAAAGACTTCAAAATCGAAGATTGGATTGTGCTGGAATCTTGAAAAATGATTCAAAAAACTACATTCCGTACGTGTATTCGAGATAATCGTAACGTCTGCGCACCCAGTCGATCAATCCGTCAACATCTTCGCTTGCGCCCTCACGGCCCCAACGATCAGCATCATTAAGTACCTCGTCATAGACATAATCGGCACGGTCTTCTAGCCAAGAAAGTAGCTCGTCGCTGCGTCCTTGCATTTTCTCAGCAAAGACTCTTTTAACCAAACTCTGAAACTCCGGCATTTCAAGCAACAAATAATAATCGGCAATTGAACCATATGGGTCTTCGCCACTATACTTTGAAAACTTGCGGAAAGCCAAAGTTTCGTAAGGTGAATAGACGCTATCGTTGGCACCATAATCCCAATTAGGATTGGCAAACGCATAATCATAATCCCAAATTGGTCCGGCGTGAATCTTGTCGTCTAGGCCGTCCTTATAGAAATATACACTCGAGCTATACGCATCTGGGTTGACGGAAAACTCGCTAATGAGAAAATACTGCGCAAAAGATTCGAGATCAATTATTTCAGAAACGACACTATGATTTCCGGTACGAGCCGCCGCCTCGAATTTGTTCCAGTCAGTCATAAACGCCTCAACCCCGCGAGTGTATTCTTCAGAATCTTCCTCCGCTACGGTATCCTTAACAGTCATACAGGCATGGCGAGCTGTCTCTATGCAATCCTCAGTATCGCGATGCTCGTTGTCGATTTCCATCACTACACCAAGATTATTCGAAAGTGCCACGGAGTCCTTTTTGGCTTCAACCTTATGCGTCAAATAATAAAGCCCGAGATAGCCATCGTCCACAAACAATTTCACGAACTCTCCGCGGAAAGCATTTTTTTCACCAATCATCTCGGCCAGCTTAAAAGCTAAATCATTGCGCAGGCCAGACTGATCTTCATAATTTGCTAGCAACACCCAAGTTTTGGAATTTCCTAAATCAAACAGGGAAGTTTTCTCCGAAAACTTGATTTGAAACGGCGGCTTCGGAAAAGCCCAAGTCGAGTTTCCGCGCCCGCGTACTTCAACATCCTCATAAGACGTGGTTTTGCCGTCGACGGTCAGATCAATTTTGTTGCCGGGATACTTAGTCTTTTTTCCGCCATTCTGATAATCGGAAAGCGTAATTCCATTTAAAGAAATTGAGAGCGTTGGCAGCTCTTTTTTGGCGGTAGAAACAATAGGCTCCGCTGGTCGCATACTTTTAATAACCGCGACAGCAACTATGTATCCAAAAAATAGGAAAATAATAACGAGAAAAATACCAAGCGGTTTGACGTGCGAAAATACGGGCAACTGCTTGTTCATATTTTTATCTTAGCATAAGAATAATAAGTAGAGAATAGCCTACTCAAAATGTGCTAAAATAATCACAAAGAAAGTGGAGTATGGAAGAAAAAGAAAATTTCAAAAGTAATATCAAGGCTATTGTTGCCGCCGTGCTCGCGGCCGGGATTTTGCTTGGCGGATTCTTTCTAGTCAAACATTTGATGCATCCGCGCGAATATACCAAAATTATTGCTTCAAATTTCGCCGCTTACGACATCGCGCGTGCTGTGATGGGCGATGGTAGTAAGATTACGATGCTCGTGGAGCCAGGGAAGAATCCTCACGAATACGAACCATCCGAGGACGATATCAAGGCTATCAAAAATTCCGACCTGTTTATTTATTTTGGCGGCGATACTGAGTCTTGGATTCAGAATATCGACGGCGCTGAAGAAGGTTACGCCGAGGGCTTGCTAAAACTTTCCAACTTCGGTTCGCTCAGGTCAAAGCCAAAAGCTCCTGCCGAAAACACAGAATCCGAAAACGATTCAGAATCAAAAACAGTCCCAGATTATGCCAAATATCAGGACAACTATTATCGTCGCGATTCTGGCGAATCATTTGATTATCATGTTTGGACTAGCCTCAGCAACGCTATTACTATGACCCACGTCGTTGCCGACCACCTTTCTCAGATGTATCCAGAAAACCGCGAGAAATACTACGAAAACGCCCAAAAATACTCCAGCCGCCTCAACGACATTGATCAAAAAATCCGCCGTATCGTGATGTATGGCAACAAAAAACATCTAATTTTTACCGACCGTTTTCCATTCCAATATCTCGTTTCGGAATACGGCATCGACTATTACGCCGCTGGTCTCGGTTGCGAAAAGGAAACTAAAGTCGAAGAAAACGCCTTCTCGACTCTCGCCGAAAAAGCCAAAGCCGAAGGTATCGGAGTGATTCTAAAAACCGAAATGTCCGACGGTAGTCTTGCAAGTGCTGTTGCCGAAGCTGTCGGCGCCAAAGTCCTAGAATTAAACGCCGCTCACGTCATCTCTGGCCAAGACTTTAGTGCCGGCGTCACTCTTGCCGACATCATGGAGAAAAACGCTGAAGTCATCAAAGAAGCCCTCGACTCTCACGATCCGCTAGAACAACAACAGCATTAATCTAGGCAGCATTGTTTGCTCTGATGTATTCTCGAAAAATCCAGCCGAGTCTCGCCTTAAGATAGTCGCGAATTTCCTCAAGTGAAAGGGAAACTTCCTTGCGGAAATATTTGCGTACGATTGCAATTGCTCCATTAATAGTGAAAAGCAGCTCCAGCTCCGCCTCTTTATGACAAACGCCATCACTGTGCATAATCGAAATCATGCGTTTGCTCATACCGTTTTCGATTTGGATGAAAAAGTTGTCAATCGCATCACTGGCTAGTAAACCACTGTAGGCGTCTTCCTGTCCGCGAATATAATCAAAAACTTCATCAACATACTGATTAATATTCTCGATCGATGCAAGGTGGTCCCATCTTAAGAACAGCTTTCGCTCGACTTCTTTTTGAATCTCGGCGCCCACCTCGTAGAGGTTGTTGTAGTAATTATAAAAAGTGCCGCGCGTGATTTCGGCACGCTCGGCGAGATTCGTTACGGTAATGTTGGTGATTGAGCCACGCTCAGCCAAAAGTTCAGCAAAAGCCTCCTGAATACGGCGGCGATTTCTATCTGTTGCTCTAGTATAAGAAGACCTACTCATCCTCTTATTATAGCACAAATTATACAAATAGTCAATAAACTGTCTAATTTTTGACAAAGTATAAAATTTTTGTCCTTTTCCACCTCTTAATGTCTAGATATAATATTCGGATATGCACAAAATTTCAGACTTTTTAGTTAAACACTGCTATACGATTTTTATCGTGTTTTTGGTCATTACGGTAATCTGCGCTTTTCTTTCGACTAAGGTCAAAATTAATAAAGATATTTATTCCTACATGCCGGCCGATTCCGAAACTTCCCAGGGTCTTCAAATTATGGATGACGAGTTTGATTATAGCGCCACCAGTAGTTACGAAATCATGCTAAAAGGTGTGCCAGCAGAAGAAAAATTCCAAATCAAAGAGGAAATTGAAAAGGTTGAAGGTGTTAAGTCGGTAGACTACGACGATACGGATGAGTATAATCGTGACGATTATACGCGCTACAAAATTAATGTCGACGCACCGGCAGATTCGGAGACTGCCGGGAAAGTTTATAAAGAAGTTCAGTCGGCCTATTCCGAGAAATACGAGATGGCCGCGGCGGGGCAAGTCCATGATTATAATGGTGCAGTGCTCCAAATTCATATCGCCGTGCTCGCTGTAGCTTTCGCGATGGTAATCCTTATTATCATGAGCAAATCTTGGGTGGAACCGTTCCTCTTCTTGTTTGCAATTTTGCTTGCGGTGGTAGTAAACAAAGGTACCAACATCATCTTCCCTAACGTCTCACACATTACCGATGCGATTGCGGCAATTTTGCAGATGGCACTCTCGATGGATTACGCGATTATGCTCTCTACTCGCTACCGCCAGGAAAAGGCTAAGCCAGATTGCAAAGATAAGCAGACCGCCATGCGCAATGCTATGCGTTACTCGTTTGGTGCAATTATATCCAGTTCTGTTACAACGGTAGTTGGTCTCCTTGTTCTAGTATTAATGAGTTTCACTATTGGTCGCGATATGGGCCTTGTACTATCAAAAGGTGTAATCCTCAGTCTCATTTCAATCTTCACTTCTCTGCCAGCTCTACTTCTTTTGTTTGATAAAGTCATCGAAAAAACTGCCAAGAAAACCATCAATTTTAATTTAACTTGGGCCGGAAAACTTGGCTTCAATTTTCGTCATGCAGCCCTGCCAATTTTTGCCGCCATTTTCATTGGGAGTTTCTTGCTCAAAGGTAGCACTGCAATCGACTTCACGGCGTCCGCCAATAATGCCATCAAAGACGTCTTCAATGAAGCTAATCAAATGGCACTCGTTTACGACAATAAAATGGAAGACGACGTCACGAAACTCTGCTACGAGTATGACGCTCGCGAAGATACGGTACGTGTACTTTGTTATGGCAACACGATTAACGAGTTAGAAAAATATAATGAAATTGTGCCAAAAATCAACGATCTTGGCACGGAGAAAGTTGAGACCGAAGATTATCTTATTAAGGCAATTTATTATTTCTACTACAAGAACGTTGATTCTCTTTCTGTCTCACTCGATGACTTTGTAAAATTCCTCCAAAACGATATTTTTAAGGATGAAAATTTTGCCGACGAAGTTACAGATGAAATTGTTGCAAAGGTTAATCAATTCTCGTATTTTACGGACCAAATTAAAGTCAATCAGCCACGCAGCAAATCTGAAATTGCTAGCATCATGGGTGTTGACGAAGCTAAGCTCGACGAAGTTTATGTCCTGTACCTCGCCGAGCAAAATCCAACTATCAGACTCACTTTGAATGGTTTTGCTGAGTTTGTGACAAACGAAGTTTTAACGAATCCAAATTATGCTTCCATGATTACGGCTTCGCAGCGCGCAGATCTCGAAAAGCTTAGACTATTTAGTAATGCCACCGTCACAAATAATGCTAAAAACTCTGCCGACCTCACCAATCTTTTTGGTCTCGAAAAGGAAACTATCGAAAAGATTCTCGTTTATTATAATTACAATACGATCGAAACTCCAACCAGCACCGCCACGATTGATGAGTTAATTAATTTTGCGCTTTCCAATGAGAATATTCTAAGTGAGCTCAAACTTACGAGCGATGACGTTACAAATCTTAAAACTAAATACGAGGAAATCAAAAATACAATCACCAATGCTAAAGCTGACGCTCTTTCCCGCTACGCTGAGTTTAATGAAAAACTGGATGCAGAGATTCAAAAACTTTCAGAAGAAACTAGAGACTCGGTTAGTGCGCAAGTTGAAAATATTCGTAACGAAATCTCCGCAAAAATTAATAGTATCGAGACTTTGGCAACCAGGAGCTATTCATATTCTGATTTTGTGGCAACCATAAATACGATTAATTCTTCGCTCGATGCTGCGACGAATTTCCTCGATAATTTTGCCACAAACTACCAAGATTATCTCACCAATTTTGACGAAGCAACTCAGGCTCAAATTCTTTCCTACGTCAATCAACTCTCTAACATGATCGCTGAGGCTCGCGCCAAAATTGATCTTAATGGCCGCCTCGAACAGCTAAAAAGTCTTTACAAACTTTATCAAGCTGAGACTACGGCGAGTGTCGTGCAGGCCTCGCCAAAAGACCTCGTGAATTTCTTACTCGCACACGCGTCAGATGAAAAACTCGCCGGTGCTTTAACTCCAGCCGCCGTGTCTAAGCTACAACTTGTGCAATATATTATTAATCATCAATCTACGTGGTTCTCGTATAATGAACTCGCGAATACTTTTGGTCTTGACGCAGAAAAGCTAAAACTCGTATACGCGCTTTACGAATATCGTCACGTCAACACTGATCCGCAATTATCGCTCAAAACTTTAATCAACTTTATTAATGAAAAAATCTTGCCAGTAGAGGAGTATGCTAGCCGCTTGAGCGAATATGAACGAGTTGAGCTAGGGACTGTAGCCTCGCTCATGCACTCCGCTGAAGCCGGCGTACTATTTAACTATGATGCACTTTATCGTGCTATCTTGCCAGTGTCTGGAAATCTTGAAAAGAATAAACTTTTCTTGGCCTATTTGTATTATGGTTCGCTCTATGATTATGACGAAAACTGGACACTCACTTTGGAACAATTCGTAGACTTCCTAAACGATAAAGTAGTGACCGACTCGCGTTTTATCAGCCGCATCGACGATGAAATGAAACAAAAAATCGCGGATGGTTATGAAACGATCCATGATGCCAAAAAGTTATTAGTAGGCTCAAAACACAACCGTGCGCTAATCGAAACCGAACTCCCAGCCGAAGGGGAAGAGACCTTCACTTTTATTCGTGAACTCAAAGAAAAACTTGGCTCAAATAATAAAGTTGATTATTTCCTTGCTGGCGATTCAGCCATGGCCTACGAAATGTCGCAAAGCTTCGGCGGGGAAATGGACTTCATTACAATTATTACGATGCTCGCAATCTTTGCCGTGGTAGTCTGCACATTTAAGTCTATCTTCATTTCCCTCCTACTCGTACTCGTGATTCAATGCGCAGTTTATATTGTGATGGCTTTCCTTTCGATTACTGGCTCTAGCATCTACTTTATTGCTCTAATTATCGTGCAAGCAATTTTGATGGGTGCTACCATCGACTATGCAATTCTCTTCACGTCATATTATGTTGAAAACCGCAAAGTCTTCCACTTAAATCGTAAGAATGCCTTGATTCAAACCTATAATAAGTCAATTGGCGCCATCCTGACTTCTGCATTAATTCTAATCATCGTAACGGCAATTGTTGGTAACTTTACATCAGCTGTCGCAGGCAAGATTTGCCAATCTATTTCCCTTGGTACGTTCTGCGCCACAATTATCATTCTTGTTCTCCTCCCTGCCCTCCTTGCTATACTCGATGGCTTTATTATCAAGAAAAACGAATCTAAAAACATCATCTTGAAATTATTCTAAAATATTATATAATATATACTGTAACTATCGTTTGTTCTTTTATTTTTTGAAAGGTTGGTGATTATGTGTGGCGAGAGATTATGAATTAGATCGCATCAAAAGTGAAGAGCAGGCGGCTTTCGCGCGAAAGCAGGATGCTTGGAACGATTACCAGGAGGCTAGAAGAAATGCCGACGAGGCTCATGATGAGATGCAGGAAGCATGGCAGGAACGTTGTAGCGCAAGGGATGAAATGAACCGTGAATTTGAGGACTTGAATTCTCAGCGGGACAACAGACAGAGTATTTGGGATGAATATGGGCGTATCCGTGACTATAATAATTCCCGCATTGACTCGCTTAGGGCAGAAGCAGACTACGAGCATCAGGAGATGCAGAGATGTTTCGACGAGGCGAGCAGTGAGTACGAATACGGAGATAAGTCATTAGCGCCCGAATATGCTGCGGAAGGACGTGAGCATAAGGAACGGCGCGACGATTTAAATGCCCAGATTAGAGAATTGATCGACGAAATTAAGGAAGCGAAGAATAATGCGGAATGGCGAGCCCCCAGAATTGATAGCTCCGCTTATCAAGCCGCCAAATCTAGATTTGAATCAGCAAAAAGTCGCCACGAATCTGCCGAGGAAAGATTTAAAAGATGCAAGGCGGAACGCGACCAGAAGAAGGCTTTGTTTGATTCTCTGCAAGCAGAACATGTGAGGCTAAAGGAAGAGTTCCAGCGAAAGCTTGAAGAAGTTCGTGCAACCAGACAGCGTGAGCGCGACAGAGACCTGGATAGAGCCGGGATTCGCTGGAGCGATCGCCAGGATGCAAAGATTGTTAAGAAAACCGATGGAACCACACAGGTCTACAGCGGTGGACTTGGTAGTGGTGATGGCTATGGTCATGGCCATGTCGCAATTGATAGTTCTGGAAAAGTAGTTTATGAACGCGGAGCGTTTGAGGAACATGGTAAGCAGAACTACAAAACCATTGACGATTACGGATTCTCTGGCAATGGCATTATTAGAAATAACAACAAGAGTAAGAAACAGCGAGATGGTTTTACGATATATGACCGCAACGCAAGAAGTAATCACACAACTTTTGGTGGTGGAGAAAAAAACAGAATCGATGTCAGAACCGGCGTAGGGCACACTACGCAGTGGTACCCTGATGGTTACCGTGTGTCATGGGATACCAAAGATGGCGGAAAGACTGAGAAGGCCCACTGGACAAATCAGAATATTCGAAAAGGAAAGAAAAATGACGATATTCGTCATACGCCTCCGAGCGACGCCACCGTTTAAAAAAGATACCGCGATATTAATTATCGCGGTTTTTTAAGATATAATAATAGTATGGAAGAAATACGAGAATTTGTAAGAAAAACAGCAGAATATTTTGCCACTAAGACTCCAAAAGAGGTTACTTTTGCTGATGCCGATTATTATGATTATGAAATTTTCGAAAAGAATAAAGAGTGGAACAAACTTTCTCCGTATAAAACTTTTCAAGAAGAATTTCCCTATTTTGACCAATTATGGGACGAACTTGCTGAATGGGATGTCGAGGATGAGTGGACTCGTGAAAGAGCCGAGCTTATTATTACTAAAGCCAAAAAAGCACTAGAAGCATTTAAAGATTAGGATTTGGATAATTTCGAAACATTTTGGAACTACCCAAGTAAAGAAAAATACTTCTCCAGATTATGAGCAAAACTGGTAATTTTGCGAAGAATCTGCCGAGAAGTATTTTTCCTTACCCGGCGTGGTTTCAAAGTTGAGAAATTACCAAATTCTAATCTTTAATTTGCAGTATTAGCACTATTGCTTGCCCCTTGGGACGCAACAATAGTGCGTTAGCACTATTGACATTTGAGTGCTAATGCGCTATCATTAGAGGTAGATTAGCACTCTACAT
>JAEEGL010121534.1_pt1 | contig 18877 bp, 9 predicted proteins | sample 9134231 | NCBI WGS metagenome assembly JAEEGL01 (sample SAMN16246548, study PRJNA631951) | gut metagenome | biome: gut microbiome; feature: rumen; material: fiber-attached | host: Bos | place: Iran: Karaj | collected 2018-10 | reverse complement strand
ATTTAATTATCTTTATTTAAATAACCAATCAAAATTAAATAATTCAAATAAAAATAAAATGATTTTAACATCTATTGATAATTCTTCTATTCATTCTAAAGATAAAATTTGTTTAAAAATGAATGAAAATATAATATAAAAAAGTAGACTTAAAATAAATTCCCACTTTGTTATATTGTTATGGAATTTGATTTCAATTATTTTTTTATATTTTTGGTAAACATTTTTTCTTTATTATGATATTTTTTACCTACCAAATTTTAATTAAACTTTATAATAAATATTTCTATTTCTAAATTTAATTAATTATTAATTTTTATTTTATAAAATAATTAGTTATTAATAATTTTTTAGAAATTTATTTTTTTCTTCATGGATTTAAGACTTCAATGTAATCTTATTATATAATCTTTACAAAAAAGATTTTTATTTCAAGATTTTTAAATATAATTTTATTTAATTCTAAGAAAAATAAAAATATTTTAATTTTAACTAAAACAAACATAATATAAATATTATCTTTATAAAAAAGTTAAACAATGTTAATAATTTATTAAAAATAATTTTGTAAGTATAAGAATGAGGACAATAATTTTCAAATTTCTTTATCCAAGGACAATTTTTATCAATAATGCTATCTTTTTTTATAATTATTTAGATATTCAATTAATTTTATTTTATAGAAATTTAATATTACAAAAATAATTTAAATAATAATCTATTATTTTTTTTTGCAATTTAAATATTTTTTAAATAATTAAAAATATTTTATATAAATATATTAAAAAGAAAAAATTATTATAAGCAAATAATAAAACATCTATTTCTTAATGATTTAATTCAATTTAAAATTAAATCTTTAATAAATTATTTTTCAGCATTTTTTAAAAAAAAAATTGCAAAAAAAAAATACAAAAAATATTATTATTTTAATTCATTTTTTCTTACTTTGATTAAACAAATTTCCTTTAAATATATTCAATTTTAATAAAGGATTACCAGTTTTATTTGATTTTAAACTACCAGTTTCGAAATTTATAATATCAGCATAAATTTCTTTTAATCTTTGTGTTCTTTTTGGTTTATTCTCATTGAAATATAAAATCGAATACAAATTTTGTTTTTCAATTTTTTTTCTATTTGGAGGATAATTTTCTATTTTGTTACTAAAAGCACTTTTTGTTAATAATATTTCTTGATTTGAATTTATTTTTTTATTATTAGTATTATTATTAAATATTTGAATCCCATCTGAAAGTTTTCTTTTTTTAATTGGATTTTCATTTTGTAAATTTTCTTTTTCTTGCTTAAAATTAATAATAAATTTATCAAATATTTTTATAAAATATTCATAATAAAAATCAATTAAAGAAATATATTTTTTTTCATTGTTATCAATTATTTTTACATGAGTAAATATTTTAGTAAAAATGGTTTTATCAGTTTTACTTTGTTGATAACTATTTTTAATATCATTAATAGTAATTATGCTTCTAAAATCATATTTTTTTTCATTATCTTCATTTATATTCTTTTCATCTTTAAATAAATTATTCATTTTTAATATTGTAATTATAACACATATTACAAATTGATCAATATGATGTTGAAATAAAATTTTAATATATTCTTCACATATTAAAATCCCTTTTAAAAATTTTTCACTTTCAACTGCAATTTCATTTGATAAATTTAAATTTTGAAAAATATCTTTATTTAATAAATTGCAATAATTTATTACTCTTCTAAAAAAAATATTCATTCCATTTAAGTAAGGATATGATTTAATATTATCCCTTATTTTTTTAAATATATCTAATTTACTTTTCTCTTCTTTTTTAATAAAATCTAATAAATAATCTTCTTTATTATGTAATAAAAATAAACTTTGATTTTTAAATTCAAAATCACTTAATTTCTCAATATCATTTTTTAATTCATCATTCATTTCTTCAGTAAATAATTTATTTATATCATTTTTAAAATTAAATGAAGGATTTCTCCAAATTAAAAAAGATAAAATTTGATATTCAATTTCATCTAAATGATCTTTTATTTCTTTATGGAAAATAATCACATGATTTTGAGTAGGATTTAATATTTTCCAAAAATCATAAATATCTAATTCAAGAGTTTCATAAATTTTATTAAATGGAATTTCTTCAATATCTTCAATAAAAAGTATAATTTCAAAAGATAGAGCAATCATACTTTTTAAAAAAATTTCATTATATAATAACATTACACAAAATTCTTCAGTAAATATATTTTCATCATTTTGAATTAAATTTTGAATAAATTTCAAACAAAATTTTATTATTTCTTCAAGATTGGTAATTAATTTTACTCTATAAGAAGAAAGTAATTTTTGAAATTTATTATTTAAAATATCATTAATATAATTACTTATAGGTTTTAAATCTTGATTATAATCATATTTAGGAGAATATTTTTCTTGTAATTTTAAAATATAATTATAATCATAATCTTTTATATAATCTTTAAGCCATTTATCAAGAGTAACTACTCTTGTAAATGGAGTCATATATATTGAATCATTAATTTGAATATTACTATGATTGATAATTTTATTATTATTATTAATATTAATATTAATATTATTATTATTATTATTTATATTTATATTTTCATTTGAATTTATAAATAATTTTCTTGCACAATTATTTAAATTAAATGGAGCCAAAAATTGATTAATTTTTTTAGGTGAAGAAAATTTTTTACTAAAAATATCAAAGAATAAAATCCTTTCATCGAAAATATTTGAGTTAAGTATAAATTCTTTTTGATATTTTGAATAAAAAAAATTTGTAAATTTGAAATTATTCTCATAATTTAAAGAATTAATTTTTATTTCATTTATTTCTATAATAACTTGATTATAATCTTCTTGGGAAATAGTATTTAAATCAACTTTTGTATTTTCAAAAATAATTTTTTGAATTATTTCTTTTTTATTTTCCTCATTTATTTTTAAATTAAGAGGAAAATATTTAATAGGAATTTTATTAATCAAAATATTAAAAATTAAAACAAGTAATTTGAATCCTTGTAATAAATTTCTACAATCTTTATATAATTTACTTTTAATATAAATAAATGCAGCCCAAAAACTTTTTTTTAATTTAAAATTATTTTCACTAGATTCAAAAAAATTGGAAAAAATTTGGTCTAATTTTCTTGAATAATTTTTACTTTGAGAAAATTCTTCCAATTTTTTATTCGCCAAAATAAATTCTTTTTGATTTCTTATTTGAGATAAAGAAATATAATTTTTGATATTTTTTAATACATTTAATAAAGTTAATAAAGCAGAATTATCTTTTCCATAAATTAATTGTCTTTTATATGGTGTATATAATTTTTCTAAATATAAATTATATTCTTTTTCATTATATTTTTTAGTTTTTTTTGAATTAATATAAATAATAAATATACATGTTTTAATTAAACATTCTTTATTAAATATTTTATCTCTAATTGATTGAATTTCGATATTTTCGAATTTTGAATATATTTTTGAAAAATCATCTTTTTCTTTTTCATTTAATTGAAATAAATCAAAAAAAAATAGTTTTATTTTTTCATCTTCAGAAATCATTTTTTTAACTTTTATTTTTTATGAATAATTAATAATTTAAATTAAAAAATGAATAGTAAAATAAAAGGATTAAATCATTTTACAAGTCTTATAAAACGTCCATTAAAAGGAAATGGAAAGAAAAAATATCCTACTTCAACTCCTTCACCTGTTAATTCCCCTTCAAAATATTTAAATAATAAACAAATAACAAAAAGAGAAAATTCAACATATTTAATAAAGAAAAAAATTTTTAATAATATAGCTTTTAATAATAAAAATAATTCTTCCTCTTTTTTAAAGTTAGGAACACCATTTAATTATCTTTATTTAAATAACCAATCAAAATTAAATAATTCAAATAAAAATAAAATGATTTTAACATCTATTGATAATTCTTCTATTCATTCTAAAGATAAAATTTGTTTAAAAATGAATGAAAATAATATTTCAAATAATAATTCAAATAATAATATTAATTCTTATATATATAATCATAATAATTTAAAAAAAGTTAATAGTATTGGAAATATATATATTAATTCAAATTTTAATCTCTTTAATAAAAATAAATTTATCACAAATAATATAAATAAAACAAAATTTTTAGAAGAAAGAACAAAAGATAAAATTATGTATTTTAAAAAAAGAAAATTATCTTATTGTCCAAGTTCAAAAAATATATGCTTTAATCAAAAAAAAATTTCTCAAAAAAACATAAATAATGATAATTCAAATTATATTCATCAAAAATTCAATATAAATTTATTCATCAATTCAAAGAAAAAAAATAACGTAAATCATCAAAAAATAATTATTTCATCATCTCCTAGAATTTCATTTAACAATATACAAACAAATTCATCAAGGTCAAAAAAAATGAAAAATAATAAACATTTATATAACTTAAAGAATAATATTAATACTAATAATAATAGTCAAAACAATAGTATGAGTTTTGGAGAAAATAATACTACTTTAAATAAACAAAAAAATAATTCCTTGTCAAAAGGTAAAATATCCATAAATGAATTAAAAAATAAAAACTTTAAATTAAATATAAACTCTAATAATAATATATCTTTGAAATTAATAGGTAAATTTAAAAATTTAAAACTTACAAAAATAATTAGTCAAAGTCAAAAACAAATTAATCAAAAAAAACAATTTACAAATCATTTTCTTTCAAATAATAATTCAAATAAAAATACTTTAGAAAATAAGGATATATCTTCAATTAATAACACAAATAACAAAAATTCAAATTCATTAGATAAAATTATTGAAATAAATTATCAAAAATTAAAACAAAATTTAGAGGAAAAAAATTATAACCCAAATACATCAACCAAAAATTCATTTGATAAAGATAATTTTTATTATCAAAAACAGTCAAAAAAATTATCTCTTTATATTATTTCCTATAAAAATAAATATAATGAATATCCAGAAACATCAATTTTATTTTATAAATATGGAAGATTAATTGGACAAGGCGCTTTTGGTAAAGTAAATTTAGGATTAAATATTTTATGTGGAAGAGTAGTTGCAGTTAAATCTTTTAACAAAAAAAAATTAAATAAAAAAGAAAACACAAAAAATAAAATTTTTTATGAAATTGATTTAATGAAAAAATTATCTCATCCAAATATAACTAAAATATTAGAATATTTTGAAAGTGAAAAATACTATTTAATTATTATGGAATATATTAATGGAGGAAATTTATTTTCATTTGTAAAAAAAAGAAGAAAATTAAATGAAAAATTAGCTAAATTTTTATTTATTCAAATTATAAATGGAATAAAATATCTTCATTCAAAAAATATAGTTCATCGTGATATAAAATTAGAAAATATATTAATAGATGTAAATAACAATATTAAAATTTGTGATTTTGGAATAAGTAAAATTTTAACAAAAAAAGAAGAAAAATGTTATGATCAATGTGGAACATTAATGTATATGGCACCTGAAATTTTGTTATCAAATAAGGAAAAAGGATATAATCCTTTTTTAATTGATATTTATTCTGCTGGGATTGCTTTATATATTATGTTAAGTGGAAGTTTACCTTTTAATATTACTGATGATTATTCTTCTTTATCTGAAAATAATACTAATAATTTGGATTTACAATATAAAATTATAAATAATAAACCAAAAGATATTGAAAATATATCACATGAAGCAAAAGATTTATTAAATAAATTATTAAATAAAAATCCATTAAAAAGAATTTCTTGTGATGAAATATTAAACCATCCTTGGTTAAAAAATTATGATAATAAAAATAATTATCATTTATTTACTAAAGTTGAAATGACTCTTTTATCAAAAACATATATTGATTATCGATTTGCTGATATTGATGATATTAAAGAAAATTTTACAATTAGTAATTTAGAAATTGATGATAATGAAAAAATAAAATATAATAACAAAGAAAATTGTAGAACGAAAAGTATATTATTAGGTCCTTATAATTCAAATAAAGATTTAAATAATGATAATGATGATATAGATGACTTTGATAATATTGAATTAAATTTAGAAAATGGGATAATTTTATTTTCAAATAAAGTAAAAGAATATAATTTAAATTATGAATTAAATAATAATGGGGAATTAGATAATGGAATGTTAATTAATACTCAATCTGATATTTCAAATTCAATATCAAGTACTTCAAGAAATTTAAATACTTCAAATTATTATTATAATAACTATGTAAATGATAATAGTAAAAATAATATCAATGAAAAAGATAAAAAAGAAAAAATTTTAAATCAATTACAAAATTTAGGTTATGAAAAAAATTATGTAATCAATTGCTTGAATAACAATATAATTTGCCATGCCACAACTGTATATTATTTAATGATGAATTATGACAATTTCTAATAGATTTTTTTATGTAATAATTATTTTAAATTTTGTAATCTATATTATAAAAATATTTAAAATATAAAAAAATTGTTATAATTAATTTATTTAAAAAAATAAAAATAAAAATGTTAATTAATACTATAAAATGTCATCTTTTGAGATGATAGACACTAAAAAAAAGGCATATAATTTAATCCATGACCCAACAACATTATTATCACTATTATATTCTAAATATGGTGATATTGAAGAAGATTATAATTATTTATATTTAAATCAAATATTATATAATAAAACAAGCCATTTTAATACTATTTTTAAAGAATACCAATATATTTTTAATATTGATGAATTTTTAAAACGATTTTATAATATCAATGAAAGTATTACACGAATTCCTAAATTAAATGATTATTATAAAAATTATCTTAAATTTTTTTGTCGTCCAATTTTTAGTAATTGGAAAATTTCAGAAAAAATACATAATTATGAAGATCAAAAAGCAGAAATATTCTATAAAAAAAATTATGGAAATTCAGAAGAAGAAGAAGAAAAAGAAAGTTCAAATAATTCATCATTATCATCATTAGATAATATAACAAATAATAAAACAATTTTTGATAAAAAAATAAAATCTATAATTGATAATAATGAAAATTTAAGTAAAGCAACTTTAACGCTTCATTCTTCTAAAAATATAAAAGACAATTTAATAACTAATAGAAGTAAAGATGATTCTTTTATTAAATTTATTTCACCTATAATTAATTATAAAGAAAGAAAAAAAAAGAAAAAAAATAATCTATTTAAAAATTATAATTATAATCAAAAAAATAAAATTAAAATTCATAAGATTAAAAAAAATGAACTTACAAATTCATTATATAATTTAATAAAAGATAATGTTGATTATGAAAATTTGAAAGAAAAGAAAAAAAAAATTTTTTTATCTCCTAAATTAAAACCATATTTATCAAATTATAAAACAAATTTAGATGAATTCAATAAAAATAAAATAAAAAAGAATATATATTTTGATGAAAAAACTAAAAATAAAACATATAATAATAATAATTTAAATTCTAATATTAGAAATTTTTCTAATCTGGCAATTACTTTAAATAATAATCTTTTAAATAATAAAATAAATAATACAATTAAAAATAATTCAAACTTTAAAAACTTCAATTTAAGTAATTCAAATTCAGAAAATAAAATTGAGAAAAATTCAAATAATCATTTTTCAATAAATCCTAATCCAGAAAATACAATTATTCAAAAAAAAGAAAAAACATTTATTGATAAAAAGACATTTAATTCAATAAATGATTTAAAAACAACATTAAAATCTAATTTTTCATCTTTTAAATATCAAAGTAATACAATTAAAAATAAAAAAAAAAGTTTTGGTTCAAATTTTAATTTAGTAAAAAATCCAATCAATCAAATTAATAATAAAATTACACATTTCATAAAAAATAAAACATATAATGTTGAATGTAATTTAGATAATAAAAATTTAAAAGATAAAAATCAAACATTAATAAATAAATTTCATAAAAGACATAATAATGCTTCCTATACAAATACTTTAAATTTAAATAATTTAATTTTCTTAAGTCAAAGATCTACTTCAAATAATTCAAATAATAATATTTTATCTCAAAAAAATTCACTTAATACAAATAGACATATAATGAATTTAAACTTTTATAATAATTCAAGAAATAAAAAAGAAATAATAACTCATACTCATACTAATATTAAAAGTTTAAGAAAAGAAAATATTAATAAAACAAAAAGTATAGATGATGAAAAAATAAAATTAAAGAAAACTTTATTTGCTGTTACTAATAAAGGATTAAATTATCAAATGAGTCAAAGACTTGTAAATCAAATTGATAGATTAATGAAAAAAACAAAAATTCCATTTTTGAAAAATCATAGTAATTTTTATAATGGAACAGAAAAAGAAAGTAAAAAATCAATTATTGAAAATTCTAATAATTCAATAAATTATAGTCAAAATCTAAATCATATGACATGTAGAAATTATTCAAAAAAAATGAATTTAAATAAAAGAATAAAAAGTGATGATAAAAAAGATAGAAAAATGAGATATATTTCTTCAAAAAAATAATTGCTTTATTAACTTTTTTAATTTTTAAATTTTGATGAATATAAATAATGATTTTTATTTTTGAATCAATTTTTAATATGAATTTGCAATTATTTTTTTTAATAAAAAAATGAAAATAAACTTATATTTCTATTAATAGCTTAAGAATTTTAAAAAATATTATTATAATATATAAAAATTTTAAAAAGAATATTATAAAAATACTCTTAAATAAAATTTATTATTAAACTAATTCTAATTTATAAAACAAAAAAAAGTCTGTTAGAAATTTTTTTAAATTTATTTTCTTCTTATTAATATACTCTATCACATTATATTTGTATATTAAATAAATATAATTATTAGAATATACAATAAAGATATTAAATAAAAGTAATTATAAAATAAATAAATTTCTAATTATATAAAATTAAAATAAAGAATATTTAATTTTATATTTAATTATAATTTTATTTATTGATTTATTTGATTTTCCACCATTCTTGTCCATATTCCTGAAAAAGGTGATTTAATAATATTTTTAATACAATTAATTCCTAATTTTCCTCCAGGAAGAAATGTCAAAATAAATAAAACCAAACTAACTAATTGAAATACAGAACAAATTAATGAAATTAAATAATGTTTTCCTAAAGCAAAACCACAACCAATAAAAATAGAAACAACAAAAAGAATACTTATCCAAAATCTTTCTTTGGAAAAAATTTTTTCAAAATATTTTTTTGTACCATACCAAAATAAAAAACTAGTTAAAAAAAGTAAAGAACCTAATGAAAAGCATAAAGAAAATTTGGCGGGAGTAATAATTATTACAGGAAGAAAAACTAAACTTAAAAATAATAATAAAATTCCAGTTCCAAATAAAGCTAAAAATATAATGATACTTTTTTCAATTTCAATTTTATCAATTAAATAATCTTTTATTTTATCTTTATAAGTTTTTTCTGATATTTCATTTGAACTTGAAATTTTAATTTCTTGTTGTTCATTAGAATTATTCTTATTTTCATTTTGATTTTCTTTTTTAAAAGATGGTATTATATTTTTCATTGTTTTTACTTTGTTAAACAATCCTTTTAATTTATTTGAACTATTTTCTTTTTTAATCTCATTATTTTTGTTATCAAATTCTGATGTATGAGAATGTGAAATACCTTTAAAATTATCATTTGATGGGTTAATTTCAATATTTTCTTTTTCCATAATATTAATTAAATATAAAATCAAATTAAATATAAAATATTAAATATATTATATAAATATTATACTAAAAATAATATAAAAATATATCTAAAAATCTTTTACAAAATTAATGACTCTAATTAATATCTTTATATAAATTAGGTTAATTATTGGTATAATATGTGATTTAAGAAATAAAAATATATAAATTTATTATCTTTTTTGTCAATGAATAGATTTTTAAGATTATTTAACAAAATTTCATAGATAAAAAGTTTTCAATATTAATAATTTTTTTTTCAATTTTCTTTTTTTAATTTTATAATTTTTTTTTACACAATAATAAACGTATTAAAAAATGAGTGAAAATAACCAAATAGAAAAAAAAAATAGAAAACAAACATCAAAAAAAAAGAAAAATAAAATTAAGGAAAATGAAAATGAATATGATAAAGATAAAATTAAAAGTCAAGAAGAAAATAAAGAAAAAGAAAAAGATATAAAGGTAAAAAAGGTAATAGAACCAGTAATAGTAAATGAATCAATAATAAATAAACCAAGAATCTTAATGCCATCAAAATTATTAAAAAAACCAATTCCAACAATAAAAATTATATACATATATAGAAGAGAAAAACATCAAATAATAATTAAACAAAATTTAAAAATATATCAATTAAAAGAAAAAATTTGTGAAGAATTGTATTTATTACAAAGAGATTATGATATATATTTTAAAGAAGAATTAATTAATGATAATAATTTAAATGATAATATAATGATTTATTTAAATAATAAAATTAAAGATAAAACAAAGTATTTTGAAGTTAAGAAAAAAAAACAAAATTATGATTTTTTACCAAAAATGTCACAAAAAACATATAGTAATAAAGTTAAAGTAAATGGAGTTACAAATTTAAAAGATTTTTATTCAAAAATAGAATTTTTTTTCCAAAATTGTTTATTTGAAAAAGATTTTTTATGTGAACCAATTGCAGAAAATAATTATTTAGTTAGTTTTACTTTTCCAGATTTAGCATTTGATTTTCATAGATATTTATTTTTATTAAAAGCAACAAATGAATTATATAAAAATATTACTTTTAGTTTCATTTTAGAAAAAAGTAATCTTGAACAACACATTAAATATATTAAAAAGAAAAGAGAAGAAAAGGGAACGTCAATTAGTTTTACAAATAATTCTTTAAAAAAAAATGAAAAAGATGAAAAAAGACAAACTGATGATAGTATTGAAGAAAATATTAATGAAAATGATAATAATGAAGAAAATAGTGAAGAAAGTAGTGAAGAAAGTAATGAAGATAATAATAATGAAAATGATAATAATGAAGAAAATAATGAAGAAAGTAATGAAGATAATAATAATGAAAATGATAATAATCAAAATGAAATAGAACCATATATGGAAAATGAAGAAGAGCCTTGATTTATTTGGAAAATTTATTTTTATTTATAAAATATATGCAAGGATTTATCTTAAAATATTCTTTAATATATTTTTATAAATTATATATAAATATTTATTTCAAAATTAAAATTTATAAAAATAAAAATTCAAATTCAAATTAAAAATAAATGGAAAAAAAATTAGAAGAAGAAATTACTCTTTTAAAAAATGAAAATATAAAACTTGTAAAAGAAAAAAATGAACTTAATCAAAAAATTAAAAAACTTAATGAAGAAATAATCTCATTAAAAGAAGATTTAGAAACAAGAATAAAAGCAGAAATAAAAAATAGAGATAAAATAGAAATATTAGAAAAAAATATTCAAGATAAAGTTTTATTTGATAATATTGTAAAATCCTGTAATGGAGAAATAAAAAAATTAATAGAAGATTTAGAAAAAAAAGTAAAATTAATTACTCAAGAAAAAGATAATTATTTACATAAATTTGATAATTTATTAACACAAAAAGAAAGATTAGAAGATGATTTTAAAGAATTAGAAGATAAATATGAAGAACAATTAGATATAAATAATTCCTTAGGAGGTATTATTGAAAAATATAAAAATAAGGAAAATAATAATTTTAACCCAGAAGATTATGAAATAATTTATAATAAAAAAATAAATAAATTAAATTGGTATTTATTAAAATTTAAAAATGTAGAAGAGAATAATTATAATTATAATGATTTTGTTTGGGTACCTGAATTAAATATAAATATTGAAAATTATAATAAATTTGATAATAATGAAGAACAACTTAATAGCATTTTATTAAAGAAATTAAAAGATTTAGAAGAAAAAGAAGATTATATTAGTAAATTAACTTTTGAAAATGAAAAATTAAAAAAAAGAAATTCAAGGCAATTATCTGAAATCAATAATTATGATAATCCATATATTTCAAATACTGATTATGGAAATAATATAAATAATAATGTACCCTTAGAAAAATATATACAAATAATTAATGATTATAATAATTTAGATATGAAATATAGTAAATTAAAAATTAATTATAAAGAATTAATAGAAAAGTTAAAAACTTATGAAAATACCTTTTCATACCCTGTTGATGATGATACATTAATATTTAAAAAAAATGGAGAAATAAATATTGAAAATAATCAAAATGGTAATAAATTTAATGATTTATGCATTTTTATAAAAGAACTTTTATCAAAAATTAATATTAATAATGATATTAAAGATATTTATAATAAAATAAATGATATAATTGATATTAAAAATGAATAGAAATTCTAAATAATATAATAAAATATAAAAAAATATCATTTTTAAAAAATAATGTTCAAATAAATTAGAAAAATAAATAAATATATAATTAATATTTTATTATGGAAACTTTTAATTCATTTTTTCAAATTAGAAATTATAAAAAAGATAATCTTGAACCAATAAGTTTAAAAAGTCTTTTAATTCCTCCTCCAGATGCTTTAATTGAAAGACAAATAATTCCATTAAATAAACCAAAATTTGGAAAAAATATTCAAATTATAAATTTATGTGAGTTTAACAATAATAATAATATTTCAGAAAATTTTATTTTAAACAAAAGAGAAAAAATTCAAATTACTGATAAAGAATTTAGTTTTGATGTTTATATTAATTCAATGAAAATGATTAATAAATTAATTTATTGTAAGGAAAATTTTGAGAATAATAAAATAACTTGTGACAATATTATAAATTTAAGAGAATTTGAAAATAATAAAAAAAATGGTAAAAAAAAATCAAAAAAAAATGAAAAATTAGCAACAGAAGAATTAATAAAAAAAAATAATTTTAATTTAGAAGAAACATTAATATTTGAAAGTAAATTTGAAAGTGGAAATTTACAATTAGTTTATTTAACAGAAAAAACAACAGAAGAAAATTTAGAAAATGACAAATATGAACTTTTTTTAACAAATGATTCAAATACAACTGGATATACTCAATGGTTTTTTTTTAGAGTATCAAACACAAAAAAAAACAAAAAAGTAAATTTTTCAATAATGAATTTATTAAGAAAAAAATCAAAATATGAAAATGGAATTAAAATATGGTATTATAGTCAAAAAGAAAATATAGAAAAAAAAACTGGTTGGCATCACACAAATGAAGAAGTAAAATATTATAGAAATTATTTATTTAGAATTATGAAAGGACAAAGACAATATTATTATACATTATCATTTGATTTTACATTTAAATATGATAATGATATAATTTTTTTTGCAAATTGTATTCCATTTACATATACAGATTTAATGAAAGATTTAAATTATTATACAAAATATGAAAATTCAAAATTTCCTTTTTTTCATAGAAAAACATTATGTCAAAGTTTATTAGGAAATGATTTAGATTATATAACAATAAATAATTCAAATTTAAATAATTATAATTCAGAAATAAAGAGAAAAGAAGGAATAATTTTAATGGCAAGACAACATCCAAGTGAAACAGTATCATCATGGACAATTAAAGGAGCTATTGAATTTTTAATGAATGAAAGTGATGAAGCAAAATATTTAAGAGATAATTTTATATTTAAAATTATTCCTATGATTAATATTGATGGAGTCATTCTTGGTAATTCTAGAACTTCAATTTCAGGTTGTGATTTAAATAGAAGATGGAAACAACCAAATTATTTTTTACATCCTGAAATTTATTATTGTAAAGATTTAATTAAAAATTTTAATGATAAAACTAAAATTAATTGTATTGTTGATTTTCATGGTCATTTTGGAGCTTTTAATTCTTTTTTTTATGCTAATCATAGAAAAGAAAATTTTTCTTCTGGGAAATTTTTTCCTTTTATTTCTGCTAAAAAAAGCAAAATTATTTCTTTTGAAAAAAGTATTTTTTCTATGCCAAAATATAAAAAAGGAACTGGGAGAATTAATTTATTTCAAGAATTAGATATTGATAATATTGTTACTTTAGAAACTTCTTATTTTGGTTGTAATTTTAAAGATTATTCAAATAAATATTTTACTATTGATAATTTAAAAGAAATTGGAAGAGATATTTGTATTGGAATTTTATATTTAAATTATTATCAAAATTATAAAATTGGAATTAATAATTTTATCAATTATCCTAATTTAAAAAAAAAAATTGAAATAGATTTTAAAAATATTAATCAAGAATTTGAGAATTGGATTCAAAAAAAAGAAAAAAATAATAAAGAAGAAAATAATATAAATCAAAATGATAATAGTTCAATTAAGAATGAGAAGAATAATGATGATTTAATTGATGATGATGATGATCCAAATGAAAATGAAAGTAATAGTGAAAGTGAACCAAGTGGAGATAATTTAGATATTGAAGAAATAAAAAAATTATTACCAATTAATGATAAAAATAAAAAAAGATTAAAAAATAAAAAAAATAGCATCAAAAAAAATAATATTTTCCAAAAATTAAAAAATATTACAAAAAAAAATATTATAAAAAATATTATTAATTTAAATAATGATAAAGAAAATCAAAATTTAAATGATAATAATAACGATAATAATAATAATAATGAAAATAATAATAGTTTTAAAAATAACAATAAAAATAATTTGACATTAACTTTACCAAAAATAACAAATAATAATATAATTAATCAATTAAAATTTAAAACTCAAATTAAAAAAGAAAATAATGATTTAAACAGTAATAATAATTTAACATTAGAAAAAAATAAAGAATATGAAAAGACTATTCCTAAAAATTTATCTTCTATTGAAAATATTAATGATAATTTGATAAATAATTCAGATAAAAATTCAGAAACTATAAAAAATAAAAATAATTATAAAAAATGTGATTCATCAACTCAAACTGAAGAAATTTTTTTTAAAATGCCTTGGACATATTTTGCTGGAAGTTATAAAATATTATCTTCTAAACTTAAAAATATAAATTTAAATAGGACAATGGTTCCTAATATTTTATTACAAAAATTTGGAATTCAAAAAAAAAAACAAATGAAAAGTTATAGAAATGGATTTTATCATAGCAATTTTTTTATTAATAATTATAATAATAACAATAATTATTATAATTATAATAAAAATAACAATGATTTTGACACTAAAAATTTAATGAATATCTTAACTTTTGCAAGTTTTGATAATAAAAGAAATAGCAATGATAATTTATATTATAACTCTCTAACTGAAAAAAATAAAAATAAATTAATATATGAAAATCCTAATATGAAAAGTTTGGAAATTAAAAGAAAATAAATATTAATATAATAAAAATTTTTTAATTGTGGTAGTATAATGTTATAATATTATAAAGTGTTAATTTATTTAAATTATTTTTTAATTTTAATTCAATATAATAAGTTTTTTTGAAATAATTTTAAATGAGTGAATTTTTTTCAGACATTAGAGTTATAGACTATTTTTTTACTGTTGATATAGAATTTAATAATGAAATTTTATCTAACTTTGCTTTACAAACTGAAAAAAAAATTATTAATTTAAAACCAAAAAGATTTATTAATAAAATTTATCCAAAATTATTGTATGATGAAGATATTAATTTAGAGTCATATATTCTTTTTTTTAACAGTGAAAAAGCTTACTTAAATTTTCATCAAAATGAATTTTTTATTTATATGATTAAAAGAAAAACTGAAATAGTAAACTATATTTATTTATATGCATTAAGAGTATATATTAAACAAAATTTAGGAAATAAAATAAATGTTTATATTCCCAAATATTTATGTTTTATTTCAAGTCAATATTTCCAAAAACAATTCAAAAATTTATTAGAAGAAATTTATTTAAATTCAATAAAAAATAATTCAAAATGTTTTAAAGTAGAAAATATATTAAATATAATTTTATATCGATTATATTTACCTAAATATAAAACAATTCAATTAAATTTTTGTTTAGACAAATTATATACATTCACAAATAATTTTATTTCAAACGATTTAAATTATGAATCTATTTTTAAACATATTTCAATTATTAATTTTTTACTAATTTACTTTGGAATGTTATTAAATAGTGTAATAATATTTTTATATAGAGATAATGAATTGTTAGGAATGATTATTAGAAGTTTATATCAATTATTTTATCCATTTCAATTTAATTTTTTAGTACTTAATAATTTGCCTTATGAATATCGAAATATTTTAAATTTTGAATCAGGTAGTTTAATTGGTATAAATAAATTGGAATATGGAAATAATGTAAAAGATATTTTTTCAGAAATGAACAACGAAAATATTTTATATTTGGATATTGAAGAAAATATAATTTTAAATAGTTCTAATAATATAATTTATGAAAAAAATGCAATTCCACAAACATATTTTAAAAAAATGGAAATTGAATTAAATGAAATCTTCTCTGAGAATATTCCTAATAAAAATCCCTATATTCAAAAAGTTTTTTATAATTTTGTTCTAGAAATTTTTTTTTATTTTAATCCAAATCAACATTTAATAGATAATAAATTTGATATGAATTTATTTATAAAAGATAGTTTATATGAAATTAGACCTTTATTATTTTATTTAAAAAATTGTTTATATTTCCAAAATTTTATTTCAGATATTGAAAAATATTACCAATCAATACAAAATGAAAAAAAAAATGAAGATATTGAAATTTTTTTAAAAATTTTAGCGTTAAAAAGAAATGGAAAAGAATTTATTGATTTTTTTATTACAAATATTTATCATTCAATTTTAATTTCAAGTCCTCCTTATGAGATTTTACCTTATATTCAAACTAATATTTTTAGTGATAAAATACATGAAATAATGTTTAAACATAAAAAATCTATTGAATTATATAAATTATCTTGTTTAAATAAATATACTGAAAAAAACAATTTGACAATTTTAAATGATATAATAAATCAGAAAAAAATAATATTAAAATTTAAAGAATATACCCAAAGTAACTTTTCAAAATTTATCGAATTTTATGGAATTAAGGCAAGTAATTCTTTTATTAGTTCAAATAATGATATGAAGAAATCAATTATTTCAAATAATAATAATAATTATAATAATAATTTAATATTTAATTTAAATTTAAATATTAATCCAAAAATGAAAGAACTAAAAATTCCATGCTCAAAAAATGATTATATACAATTTTTTGATGAATTGATAAAATATATAAATTTCAAAGGAGAATTTCATTTTATTATAGGGATTAATATTATTTCAATTATATGTTTTTGTCCTTATTGTAAAAAAGTAAATAATATATGGGATATTAGAAAGGAATTTGAATTTTTTAAAGCTAAAAGAGAATCACGTTCAAGATGTAAATTTTGTGAAAAAATCTATGTTCCTAGCTTTGAAATAATAGAAAAAAAGCAAAAAGTTAATTTTTATAAAAGAAAAATTGATTATATGTGTTTAGAACATTTAATAAATACAATCAATGAAAAAGATAATAATAAAAAAGATAATATTTCAACTTTTTATAATATTAATTTATTATTTAATGAAATTAAATGTCTAATTGAAGGAGATCAAATTAATATGAAAAATATTCAAAGTTTTATTAATGAACAACAATTACAATTTGAAGATAATAATGATGATTTATTAAGAAGACCAACATTTAAAACTAAAAATTCTTTATTGTTAAATAATTTTGGGAATAAATGTCCTTTTATTAGTTCCAGGTTAATTAAAAAAGAAAATGAATAATTTAATATTAATATAAATTATAATGAAATATTTGTATAATTTAAATAAAAATGATTTATAAATAATAAAATTAAAAAAATGACAACTTCACAAGAGACAGTTAATAATGAATCATATATAGGTTTTTCAGAAATTAAAAATAATATAAATAATATATCTTTTGAAGTAATAAGAACTGAAAGAAAGAAAAAAACTGTATCATTTAGTGGATCAATAGATATTATTAAAGTTGATAATCATAAAAATTTAACTAGAAGAATGTCTACACCAAGTTCTGTAATTGAGAAAAATCTTAAAAAAGTAGAATTTGCTGAATCACTTGATGAAACTATTTTCGAAGATAATCAAAAATGCTTTCTTTGTTCAATATTTTGAAATATATATTTTGTAAAAATGAGTTTTTTTAATTTATTTTTAATATATTGTATAAAAGTTTATGGTGAAAAAATAAAATATTAAAAATTTGATTTTCATCAAATGTAAAAATCAAAATAATATAAATGAGAAAAATCAAATAAATAATATTCGTGTTTACTTTCATTAATTATTATAAACAAATATATATTAAATATAATTTTTAAAGAATTTTTAATATTCTGTTTTATTATTTACAAATTTTAAATAATTTAAAAAGTATTAATTAATAAATAAATATGATAAAAGATTTATAATTCAATTATTAAATTTTTGAATTTATATTATAAATATTATATATTAATATTTATTTTTTTTAATTGTTAGTTATTTTGATTATCTTTTTTTATATAAATAATAAAAATTCCATTTTTATGAAAAAATAAAAAAATAAAAATATGATTGGGGATTGGGCCCAATCCCCAATCCCAAATCCCCAATCCCCAATTTTTATAATTTTTTAATATTAAAAATACTT
>JAEEGL016774015.1_pt1 | contig 18878 bp, 15 predicted proteins | sample 9134231 | NCBI WGS metagenome assembly JAEEGL01 (sample SAMN16246548, study PRJNA631951) | gut metagenome | biome: gut microbiome; feature: rumen; material: fiber-attached | host: Bos | place: Iran: Karaj | collected 2018-10 | reverse complement strand
GGAAGTGCCATTTGCAGACAAGGTAACTTCACTTACAACCATTTCAATTCCGATTGGTGATGAAGAAGGCTTTGAAGTTAAAAGCCCCTTTGACGATGGTATTCCTACAGATGCTCAGGAGCTTGCTGAAAAGAAAGCTTTTATCATGAGCCGCGAATCAATCGTAAACAACCTTGTTTCAGATAATGCAAAAGAAACATGGATGTCTTTAAAGCTTAACCCGTTCAAAAACGAAAGCGAAGATGTTACAGCAGTAGGCCATGCCGCAGAAAAAGTCATAATGAGCGACGAGTTTAAAAGCGACCGCTGGACTTTGATGCCAATCGGCAGCGCATACACCACAGCCGAAAAAGAAGATGTTCTTACAAAGGATTTCGTTTCCAGAATCGGACTAGGCTTCCTTGTCATGCTGATTTGTCTTATCATTTTTGTCCGCTCAGTTTCGGGCGTAATCGTACCGTTCGTTGCTACCCTCTTTGGTATTGGAACTGTTCTCGGTTTCACAGGTCTCATAAATGTTCCTGCAGATTCTGACATGATGTCTCTCCCTGTTCTTTTGGGAATGGCACTTTCTATCGGATATGCTCTCCATTATATCAACGCATTTAAGATGCATTTCAGACAAACTGGAAAAAGAAAGGAATCTGTAATTGAAGCCGTCGGTGAATCAGGCTGGCCTATTCTGTTCACAGTAATTACTACTGCAGTTTCTCTTCTTTCTTTCCTCTTTGCAAATATCCGTCCTATGATTTGGCTTGGAGCTGTTGCTTCCTGCGTTGTCATCATGGTTTATCTTTACGTTGTAATTCTGATTCCGATTTTCTTAAGCTTTGGAAAAGACAAAGCACCTTCTATGGCCGGAACAAAAGGCGCAACAAAGGCAGACCTGATTTTTGAAGGAATCGGTAAAAAGATTGTAAAACGCAGTAAGCTCGTTACAATTATCTCTGTTCTTGTAATTGCACTTTGTATCCCTGGTCTTCTTAAGATGGAAGTAAACATGGATTACTTAAAGTTCATGGGAAATAAAGTTCCGTTCATACAGAGAATCGAAAAAATTCTTGAAACAAAGCTTGGAAACATTTATAGCTACGACGTTATGATTGAGTTTGACGAAGAAGATACCTTCAAAGACCCTGCCAATATGTTCGCGCTCGATAAGCTGGAAGAAGACTTGGGCAAGCTTCAGCTGACAAAAATCACAAACGGAAAGCCGCGCGTAAGAAGCATTACAAGAATGGTTAAAGAGATGTACCGCGTTTTCAACAGCGATAATCCTGCTTATTACCGCATTCCAGAAGAGCGCGATATGCTTACGCAGCTTCTGTTCTTCTATGAGATTTCTGACAGCGAGGCTCTTTTTGATGAGCTTTCTGAAAGCTATAACGCGGCTTATGCTCATGTCGAAATTTCTGACTACAACGCAAACATGATTGTTGAAGATATTGAAGCAGCAGAAGCTGCCGCTAAAAAATATTTTCCGGCTGCACATGTTTCAGTTGTTGGAACAGTAGCAGAAAATGCCGCCATGAACGAGACTGTCGTTATAAGCGAGCTTAAATCGTTTGCAGCCTCATTCATCATGATTGCGATACTTTTGATTATCGTATTTGCAAGCATAAGAACAGGACTTGTTGCAATGATTCCAAACGTCGCTCCTGTACTTCTGATTGGTGCAGTTATGGGCTACTGCCACATGCCGCTTGACGAGATGACAATGATGATTATGCCTATGATTCTTGGCATTGCAGTTGATGATACGATTCACTTCTCGAATCACATCAAGGCTAAGCTTGAAACAGGCAGAAACTATGCCGACGCTGTTACAGAAAGCTTCAGAGAAATCGGCAAGACAATGGGAACAACGACATTCATCTTATGTGCAATGTTCCTTATGTACTGCTTCAGCCCGATTACGGCTATGTTCAGAATCGGTTTGCTTTCTATGATAGGCTTGGGTTCTGCACTTATTGCAGACTACACGCTTACACCGGCTTTGATTTATCTTTTGAAGCCTCTGGGAAAGAAATACGCTGCTTGATAGTTTCGACTAACTCTATTATGATAGTCTTTGCCTATGAGTATAAATAAAAATGTAATCATTCAGGGAAAGACTATCAAACTTCAGCTGGACAAAAGCGGAATAATTTCCAATCCTTATGGAATAGTTGATTTGAAAAAAATGAAAGAACGTGAAAACATTGTTTACCATAACTGGAATATTCAGGTAGAAACGACAACATTCGCACAGGAAAAAGACAATTGCGGACGGGATGAAGTTCAGATTATGTTTAATCTGAACCAGGATATAAACTGGTTTGTAAACAAAAACAATTCTGATTTCTCCGGAACATCTAATACCGGCAATGAAAAAGTTGAAATGGCAAAAGGTGAAGTATGCGTATTTAGAAACAATAACTATTCAACGGCAATGAACTACGAAGCTGGAATTAATTTTACATTCAAGAGTCTTCAGATGCCCACACCGTATTTTAGAGAGCTGCTTTCAAAATATTTTTCAAACAAAGCTATTTCCAGTTTGGAAGAACAATTCCTAACCCACGTAACAAAAACAACAATCACGCCTGAAATGTACCGGGTTCTTGCCGAGATTGACACAGCCGATCGCTTTAAAGAATACGAAGGTGTTTACTCAGAAGGTAAAATGATTGAGCTTACAGCTCTTGTTCTTTATGGGATTGCTTATCACAAAACTAACGAAATAAAACGTCTGCCACAGCCGAATAAAAGCGATGCAGACCGTATTGAACTCTTGCGCGAAAAAATACAAAGAAGTCCGTCGCTTGAATATGATGCGCAAACTGTTGCGGACGAACTTGGTATGAGTATCAGCAAATTAAACAGAGTATTCAGAACATTGTATGCTACTTCCCTGCACTCCTACGTTCAGGAGAAGCGGTTGGAATATGCCGCAAGACTGTTACAGGAAAGAAAACTTCCAGTTTCAGAAGCGGCGCAAAAATCCGGCTATACAAACATGAGCCACTTTTCTAAATCTTTCTTAAAAAAATACGGCGTACTGCCAAAGGATTATTAATTCACAAGCTGCAGCTTGGAATCATAATCCTGCTTCAGGCAGGCAGTGCATATGTGTTGTACCGAGCATACGGAAGCCCTCAGCTGTAATGTGGAACGAGCGCAGTCCAAAATCCGCGGCACGCAGCTTTAAGTAGAGTTGTATCGCGTTGCGGTCGGAACAGCCTTCAGGATACTGGCTTAAATGGTTGGCAAATATCGCGTCCAGCTGCTTTTTAAGAAAACCGGTGGTTTTCATATATACGTTCGGCCTGGCTGTCATATAGAACGCCACGGCTTGGAGCGGACACGGTTCCGCTCCAAGTTTTTTCATAATACCGGGATTAGAGGCGTTTACTGCAAGGGTACGAACTGCCTTACCAACGTTTAAGTGGTCGATATGGCACTCTGAGGCGGGTGCGGGATCCGGTGCAAATATTACATCCGGTTGAAAAGACGAAATCACGGACGCTATCTGCTTTACAAGTTCATTTTGGTCATAAAAGCCGCCGTCCGAAAGACCAAGAAACCTTACGTCTGTAACACCGAGGGCAGCCGCCGAGCGGACAGCCTCATCCTTGCGAATCGCGATTAAGTCTTTCTCCGATACATCATCTTTTAAATTGTTTGTTCCGTAACGTCCGTCGGTACAGACTAAAAAGCAGATACTCCTGCCCTTCGCCGCCAAAGCCGCAACTGTAGCCCCGGCACCGATTTCTATGTCATCCGGGTGCGGTCCGACAAAGAGATAGCGTTTAAAGCTGTCAACCTTTGGGAACGGAGCGGCAAAGTGCAAAGCAAGTTTTGTAATCCCCACAGTTTGTCTCCGTTACCTAGTCAGCCTTTTTCCGGTTCTCAAGTTCGCTTAGGATTTGGGCGTATTTTTCTTCATCCAGCTTGTAAAAACGTATGTACAGCAGGTATGAGGCCAAAAGCAGTACGAAAGGCACAATGACCATGAACAGCAGCATACCTACAGACTGTCCTTTACCAACGTTCTGGATTATTCCGGCAATTTCTGCGTTCTTTGCTTCCGTAGTTATCAGGTTCTGGTTTGCAGCCTGTTCAAGACCGGCAATCCGGTTGGTAAAATCCGTTACACGGAACATCAGGTAGCAAAGAGTGGTAAATACTACGACCAGGGCACAGCCCAGTTTTGTAAGGAACGGGCGGATTGAGGTAATAATACCCTCACGGCGGTTGCCTGTCTTGAGCTCGTTGTATTCAACCGTATTGAAAATAGAAATCATCAGAATAAGGTGGAAACCGTACAAACCAAACGCCAAAAGCATGTAGCCGATAGTCAGAGTCCAGAATCCTGCCATAACCGGCGGCATAACCAGCCCCGAAACCAGCATGAGGACACAACCCACAATCGCAACATACAACAGGACTTTAAGGAAAGTCTTTCTGCTTAATTTTCTCGAAACAGCCGGATAGAATATCATCAGGAAGGCTGTGGCAGCCATACCGATAGTGGTAAACAGTGAATAAAGTCCGCCTTCGTAACCGTAGCGGAAGTATACGTAGTTAGCCCCGATACCGCCGATAACAAGATTGTTGCCAATCTGATGAATCAGATAAATCAACGCCATCCAACGCAGCTGATCATTACCAAAAATAGTGTCCAGAATCAGTTTGAACGATACTTTGTCGGCGGGCTTTTCCATGTCGTCACGGTTTTCTCTTACTCCCAGAACTGTGAACGTAGCGAAGAGAGGTGAAAGTATGGCAAAGATAAGGGCGATTATACCATAAGCTGTGGAGGCGTTACCGCCAAGCTGAAGTTTGCCGGCAGTGAACATAGGAATCATCAGACCCGCAATTGTACCGCCTATACCCGCAAATAATGTGGTGCGTGCTGTGAACTGGTTTCTGGAGTTGCTGGTTCTCGATATAGCGGGAATCATGCCCCAGTAGGAGATATCATTCATCGTATACGTGATGCTGTACATAAAGTAGATTATGCCGAAGAAAGTAACAAAAGCCCAACCTGTCAGATTGGTATTGAATGCGAGAAAAACCACAACAGACGTGGACAGGCTGCCTGCAATCAGCCACGGCTTGAACTTGCCCCATTTTGTCCGGGTGCGTTCTATGATGTTACCCATAATCGGGTCGTTGAATGCGTCAAAAACACGGGCTGCAACCATAATCATAGTGATTGCTACTACCTGGGCTGCCGTAAGTTCTTTGGTGTACAAAACATAGAGATAGATAAAACTTGTGAACATGTTGTAAATCATATCTCTACCCACTGTTCCAAGCGGGAAAAACCACAAATTCCGTTTCTTTATTCCCGGTTCTTCAACGTCAACGTGTTTTATACTGATTGTTTTGCCTTTTTCTGACATGCAATGCCTCCACAACAATACTTTCATGATACATGGTTTTTGCGGAAACATCAAATTTCTTATTTGTTATTTGGAATATTTTACCGGTTTTTATCTGAAGCACGCTGGAATTTGTGTGACACCTCTTGCACGGCACATGACCGAAGTTGCACCTTTATACGAAAGCGGATTACCGTCCATATCCGTTACCGTACAACCTGCTTCTTTGGCTATCAGAGCTGCAGCGGCATAATCCCACAACTGAATTTTCATCTCAAAATACAGGTTGGCGCGTCCCAAAGCAACACAGCACATATCCCATGCCGAAGTTCCTGAACGCCGCAAGTCTACACACAAAGGCAAAAGGTTTTTGGCGATTTCAAACGTTTTTTCCTGCAATTCCGTGTAATAAGGAGCAGTTCCGAATATCGCAAGAGAATGGGACAGCGGGGTATCGGCAGACATTATTTTTTCGCCGTTCATATAAGCGCCTTGTCCGGCAATCGCCGAGAACATCATTTTATCATAAGGATTGTATATGACTGCCATATATGGCTTTCCGTCCTGCAAAAGCGCTATGGATACAACCGACGGGCGGTAAGCGTAAATAAAATTGGATGTTCCGTCTATCGGATCAATGACAAAACAATATCCCCTGCTCATCTTGGATGTAAACACATCCTGTCCGTCCTCTTCACCGAGAAAAGAGGCTTCCGGCACCAATGCTGACAACCGGTCGATAAGAAAAGCCTGAATCTTTTCATCAGTTTCGGTACAGAAATTTGCATGTCCGGATTTTTCCATTATTCGGGGCCGTTCCGCATCCATCATTATTTTACCGGCATCCTGTGCAATTTTGGTGATATCTTCAATTTTCATAAAGGCTCCTCAAAGAGATATTATATCATATCTTCTTAAGTTCAATGATATTATCCCCGGTTTTTATTCCGTATCGGTCGAGAAAATCCGTAAGTCCGTCTGCAGATTGCGGCTGCATCACGGCTTCGGGTTTGTGGGCATCGCAGCCTATTATAAACCTGGCTCCCATCTCGGACGCCAGTTTGAAAAACCGGTCGCACGGATAGTTACGTCCTTCTACAAAACCCAGCATATTTATTTCCAGAGGAATATCATATTCCAACGATGTTTCGACAATACGCTTCATATACTTTCTGTAAGTTTCATCATCACCAGTATAGTTTATCAAATCAGGATGCGCCAGATAAGAAAACAAACCGGTCTTCATTCCTTCGGAAGTAAGTTCCGCATACTCTTTGAGGCGGTTTTCATCGTTACTCTTAAAACCCATGTAAGCACCGTCCACCTCGTCCGGCGCAAAATGCTGCCCCTGGATAATATAATCAAGCGGATACTTTTTGAGTTCAGTTATGAGTGTGTCAAAGTATTTGTGTGTGTACTCAACTTCGTAACCAATCAGGATTTTGATTTGATCTTTATATTCTTCGCGCAGGGCTGCAAGAGTACTTGTGTATTCTCCTATTTCATCCATTCCCATACGTATTGGAGAAACGTAGTCTTCGGGATAAGGCTGCGGTGTATGGTCTGAAAAACCGAGAATCTTAAAACCACAGGCAATCGCACGTTCAATGTATTCGCGTTCACTTCCTTTGGCGTGTTTGCAGCGTGGTGTATGTGTATGATAATTAGCCAGCATAGCAATTCATTTTATTGTTATTTTTGCATCGCGTAAAGCAGAATACATCCGGTTTTCATTTTAACTTAAACCGGATACTCACCGCTAAAGCAGCCTTTACACCAGCCTTCACGGCTTTTGCCGGATTCAGCGGGACAACATGAACGCAACGCCTTTATCATGCCTTCAAGACTAATAAATGCCAATGAGTCCGCACCAATCTCTTTACGGATATCCTCAAGTTCATGCGTACTTGAAATAAGTTCGTTCTTGCTTGGTGTGTCAATTCCGAGGTAACACGGAAACTTAACAGGCGGCGACGAAACGCGGAAGTGGACTTCTTTTGCCCCTGCCCTTCGCAAAATCTGCACAAGACGGCGGCTTGTAGTTCCTCGCACAATTGAATCATCAATTACGATTACTCTTTTTCCTTCAAGGTCGCTTCGGATTGCATTGAGCTTTACGAATACCATGTTTTCACGTTCTTTCTGGGTAGGCGCAATGAATGTGCGACCAATATATTTATTTTTGATAATTCCCATACCATAAGGAATACCTGTTGCTCTGGCATAACCTTGCGCCGCACCAAGTCCGCTGTCCGGCACACCTATAACAACATCCGCATTCACGGAAGATTCTTCTGCCAGTACTTCGCCCATGCGGTATCGCGCCTCTTGAACAGAAATGCCGTCAATTACAGAATCAGGGCGCGCAAAATAGACATACTCAAAAATACAAGTCTGCTTTTCGGCTTTTTCTTCAGACTGAATTGAACGAAGCCCGTCACGGTTAATTACAACAATCTCGCCCGGTTCTACATCGCGCAAAAACTGCCCGTTCACAGAATCAATTGAGCAAGATTCCGAAGTAAGAATATACCCATTTTCCACTTTTCCGAGACACAGCGGGCGGATTCCGTTCGGGTCGCGCACGCCGATCAGCATATTCTCAGTCATAATACACAATGAAAAAGAACCTTTTATCAGACGAACAGCCTGAATTACAGCCTCAACAAAGCGCTTTTGATTTTCGGTTTTTGAGAAATTCTCTTTGCCGCAGGAACCAAGCTTTCCGCCGTTTTCTATGAATTTGCGTACAATCAGCTTTAAAATAACCTCTGTATCGCTTGAAGATGAAAAAGTACTTCCTCCGTCTTCGAGCATTGCGTGTAATATTTCATAATTGACCAGCTGACCATTATGGGCAAGTGCGATTGAACCCATCTTGAAAGAATTAACAAAAGGTTGGGCATTTTCAATAGTCCGTCCGCCTGCTGTAGCGTAGCGCACATGACCTACTGCAATGCTGCCTGAAAGCTTTTCAAAATGTCCCTGCTTAAAAACATCGCTTACAAGCCCGATGCCTTTGTGCAGCTTTATTGTCTCACCGTCTGTTGCCGCAATACCGGCACTTTCCTGCCCGCGGTGCTGTAAACTGGTTAACGCAAAATAAGAAAGAGCAGCGGCATTTGTCGCTCCGTAAATTCCTACTACTCCACATTCGTCCCGAAAGCCCATAATCACCTCAAAAGCAAAACGCCGCAGACATAATCCTGCACAACAAAGAATTATATCTACGGCGTCTTTGCCTATAAAGTATTATTATGAAATCAAGCTGTGGTGTCAATATGAAGATAAATGAGCGATTAATTTGTAACTTAGCAATAATAAGAGCATAAATTGTTTTTTTTTAGAGAAATATTTTGTCTTAATTTTAGTTCCAAAAAATCATTTTTTAATTTATAATACATATACCGATTAAAAGGATTCATTATTTTCTTTGAAATATAAGAGGGTTAAAATGAATAAGAAACGCTTATCACTTTCAACAAAATTTTCATTTGGTGTTGCTGTAATAATTCTTGTCATGGTAGCAATTTCTTCTGTAACAACAGGTTTCTTCTTTTATAAAAACAGCCTTGCAAATTTTTATGATAGCGCAGAAACAGCTCTTTCTGAGTTTTCAGATTCAATTTCCATGTTTTTTAGTGCAAAGGAAGTTGAGTTGAATGTTTTTTCTGCAACAGACGAAGTCAAAAATGCAGATGAAACAATTCATTCTTTTGTAAATGAAACAGGTCCGATTCAGATTCTTGAATATAAAAAGAGTCCTGCAGAAGAAGCCATCAGAAAAGTCTGCAAGAACTTTGCAAACAGTGATAGTGATATTGCCGAAATCTATATCGGAACAAAATGGGGTGGTTACGCTACAAACTTTGACAGCTCAATGAACGGCGGTTACGATCCTCGCAAGCGGGGTTGGTATCAGACTGCAACAAAGGGAAACGGTAAGGTAATGATTACAGATGCCTTTGCTTCGACAGTAGGTGCAACCGTTGTCGGAATTACAAAAAGTGTTTACGACAAATCAGGTGAATTTATCGGAAATTCTTCCATAGAAGTATCTCTTGAAACTCTTAATACGATTCTTGAAGCAATGAATCTTGGAGAAGGTTCTTTCTTTATGATGATTCAGGAGGATGGAACTGTTCTCGCTGATACAGGTATCAGAAAGTGTAATTTTCAGAATGTTGCAGAAATCAATATTCCGGACCTTGTAAGTTTCCTTGGTGCATCAGAAAAAGATGGTTCAATCAATGTACCGGGGGGAAACTACAGTACATACTATACGGAAAAAATCACCAACCCCAAGACAGGCTACCAGATTGTAGCTTTCTGTCCGGCGGAAACAGTTTTTGCCGCCTTCTATCAGACTCTCAAAACAACAATTATAATTTTTCTGATTCTTGGAGTTATAATTGCGCTTGGAACTGCTCTTGTTACTCAAAAAGTTATCCGTCCGCTCAGAATAATTCAGGACAACATCAGTGAAAACGCAAATCAAATTGCAGCAGGAAAAGCAGACCTTACAAAAAGAATCAGCATCAAATCAAAAAATGAAATCGGTGACGTTGCGGAAAGCTTCAATGTGTTTTCTGAAAAACTTCAGGATATTATTGGAAGCATGAAGCAGACAAAGGTTTCTCTTACCGAAGCAGGCGATACCCTCAACAATTCTACAAACGAGGCTATGACCGCAATCACGCAGATCAACACAAGCATCAGTACAATGAACAATAACCTGGGCTCCCAAACCGAAAGTGTATCTCAGACTACAGAAAGCATTAATAAAATTCTCACAAGCATCAGTTCTCTTGAAAAACTTGTAACAGTACAGTCTCAGGCTATTCAGGGAGCTTCCGGCATTGTTGAACAGATGATTAAAAAAATAGGTGAGGTCAATCAATCAACCGACCAAATGGTTGCTTCATTTGGGAAACTTGAAACTGATGCCGAAAGTGGAGTTCAAACACAGAGTGAACTTAAGGAAAAAATCGGAGAAATTGAAAATCAGTCCAAGCTGTTGAGTGAGGCAAACTCGGTTATTGCATCAATTGCATCCCAGACAAACCTTCTTGCTATGAACGCAGCTATTGAGGCTGCTCATGCAGGAGAAGCCGGAAAGGGCTTTGCTGTCGTTGCAGATGAAATCCGTAAGCTTTCAGAAACATCAAGTACACAGTCAAAAACAATTGGTGAACAGTTGAATCGAATCCAAAATACAATCAGTACCGTTGTTGATGCAACTCAGCGTGGTGTTAACGGCTACGCTAATCTTGCCAACGAGATTCATGAAACTGATATTCTTGTTCATCAGATAAAAGAAGCTATGACAGTCCAACAGGCAGACTCTGTTCAGATTACAGAATCTCTGCACGGAATGAATGGAAGTTCCCTGGAAGTTCAGAACGCTTCAAAAGAAATGTCTCAGGACAGCCGCGTAATCATGGAGGAAATCGGCCGCCTGCAGAATGAAACTGCAAGTATGAAACAGGGTATGAGTGAGATGAGCGCGAGTGCTTCCAAGATTAATGCAGTTGGTAATTCTCTTTCGGAAATCTCTAAGTTAATGGAAGATTCTATCACTAAGATGGGAATGCAGGTTGATCAGTTTAAAATTTAATCCGGTTATGTCATGTTGAAAAAAAACAGATTATCCAACCATATGATTATTCTTCTCGCCGCTATTCTGTTCTCAGTGAACGCTTTTCTAGGTATTCTTTTGATGATTCAGTCTAAGTACACACTGCAGGTTCAGATGCGCAAGCGTATGCTTGATATTTCAAACAGTGCGGCGGCTTTAATTGACGGCGATGTTCTTGAAAAACTCCAAAAAGAAGATGAAAACACAGAGCCTTACCAGCATGCGCTGGATATTCTGAGAGCATTTCAGGAGCAGGTAGAACTCAGGTACATCTACGGAATCCGCGATATGGGCAACAAAACTTTTACGTTTACGATTGACCCGACAGTCGAAGATCCGGGCGAGTTCGGCGAGCCTATTATGTACACTGATGCGCTTTATGAGGCAAGCCTTGGTACTCCTTCGGTTGATAAAGAACCTTATCAGGACAAATGGGGCCGTTTTTACAGCGCATACAGTCCTGTTTTTAATTCTGCAGGCAATGTGGCGGGCATTATTGCGGTTGATATTGATGCAGGCTGGTACGAGGGACAGCTGCGCAATCATTTTTGTCTCATTCTTATTGCATGTGTCGTATCGCTGCTTGCAGGTGGTTTTATAGTTTTTCTATTAATGGAAAGATTGCGAAAGCGTTTTCGTTTTCTTAATTCGGAAATGAACCGCCTGACCGGAGATGTTGAAGAACTGGCGACGGAGTTGCGTCTTGTGTCTGGTTATGCTCAGGAATATGATGAAGCCGCCTTGACCAAGTCCGATGATGAATTTGGTGTACTTGAAGGCAAACTTAAGTTCTTACGGGAGGAACTCAAGCATTATATTTCAGAAGCGCATTTAATGGCTTATATTGATTCGCTTACAGGACTGGGTAACAGAAACGCATATACAGAAGCTATAAAGCGTATGGATGAAAAGATTGCAAACGGAACAGCTGATTTTTCCGTTGCAGTGTTCGATATAAACGGTCTGAAACAAGCCAACGACAAATATGGTCATGAGTTCGGTGACCTTATGATTACTACGATTTCTGATATTTTAAAGGCCTCTGTCGATACAAGCAGGATTTACAGGATTGGTGGTGATGAGTTTGTTGCAATACTCGAAAATAACGAATCAAATGCTTTTGAAAAAGCCTTTGATTCGATAAACCAAAAGCTTGAAGAAAAGGGCAATATGCTGAGTGACGGCGAAAACACGACTCCTCTTGCTGTTTCAAAAGGTGCCGCCTCTTTTATCAACGGTACTGATACCGAAATAAAAACCGTATTCCATCGTGCAGATGAAGCAATGTATGCCGACAAAGCAGCCTGGTACTCCAAGAACTATGACCGCCGTCGGAGATAATATCGCATGATAAACAACAAAATTTTCAATTCCATTTTATTGTTCACGATTGTCGGAGAGTTTCTGCTGCCGTGGATTCTTAAACACTTTTACCCGGGATATGACAGCAAAATGATGGTGATGAGTGCCCTAGGAAGTCCTGAAAGTCCTGTCCGTCTTGTTTATAACATCTGGCTTGTATGGCTGGGATGTTTTCTCAGCTTTACGGCATTTGTGTATTTTTTCGCATTCAAGGGAAATTTTCCGGTGCTTTCTGTTTTGATTCTGCTGGCTATTGGCCTTTTTGCGGTTGGAGCGGGAGTACTTTCAGGCATTTTCAGTGTGAATGAGAGCAAAGACGTTGTAACGGCAGCGTCAAAGATCCATGGTACAGGAGCCGCTATCGGTTTTATGGCACTGATGTTTTTTCCTCTTTTATGTTCAATTATAGCATTCAAGCAAACAGACAGGCTGTCCGGTACGGTTTGCCTTTGCGCGTTTATTCTCGCTTTTGTTTGTTTTGCCTGTTTTATTATGGGCGACAAAGAAGAATTTGCCAAAACGATTTTGGGTTATGAAGGTTTGTGGGAACGCCTCACATTGTTTTTTATGTATGTGCCGTTCGTTTACAAAGCCATTTCTGTTTTGAGATTCATTTGAAAAAGGCAGAACAAATAATCAAACTAAAAAATATGTCTTCATTGCGCCTTTACCTTTGATTTCCATTTCAACAGGCTCTGAATAATTGATGGCTTCTTTGGTAAGGCTCATTGTGTTTTCGGAAACATGAATCCTGGATGTTTGGCCGGAGCTTTCCATTCGGCTTGCAACATTCACTGTGTCACCCCAGATGTCGTAAACAAACTTTGTTTTTCCGATTACACCTGCAATAAGGCTTCCGCTGTTGATGCCGATTCTCATAAAAAGCTTTACATTGCTTGTAGCGTTAAAATCCTCAATATCCTGCAGCATTCCTTGTGCAAACTTTACAAGAGCAACCGCATTTTTTTCTGCAGGTTCGTTTCCAAAAAGACCGGTTGCTGCCATGTATGCATCACCGATCGTCTTGATTTTTTCAATGCCTTCCCGCTTGGCACGTTCATCAATACGGGAATAAAGTGAATTTAAAGCGCCTACAACGGTGTCCGCATCGAGGGTGCTTGTCATTTTTGTAAAGTCAACGATATCGGCAAAAAGTACTGAAGCGTTTTCTATCTTGTCGGCAATCTTTGCATTGTTATCCAACGAAAGGCGTTTTGCAACTTCTTCCGGTAAAATGTTCAAAAGCAGATGCTCTGAACGGTTCTTTTCTTCCTGCAGTTCCTTTGTACGCTCTTTAACAGTATCTTCAAGCTTTCTGTTTTCTTCCTCAACACGTATAATTTTTCCTTCCGTGAATGAGATTGTGATTGAAACAATAAAAAGAATTGAAAGCAAGCCCAACACAATATCAAAGAAAATATAAGACAACGGCTTAAGAACACTTTCGTATGAAAAAACGATTTTTGAGTCCAATGGAGAAAACTCTGCCGGTGTATACATAATACAACCAAAGCCAAGAGTCTTAAGAGGAGTAACCTGATAATAATCAGCCCCATGAATGTTCTCATTATCTTCATCATGAGGTTTATGAACACTCATTTTTTCGTCAGAAATTGAAAAGGTTCCGTTCCAAGGCCCCGGATCAATCGCACAATCTTCACAAACATCTATGATTACATCCCAGTCTGTAATTATAGTTGCCTTCATATTGTTATAAATGACTCCGTTATACTGTGCGCCAAGTCTGGTGTAGTCATCATTGTCGTTCCAAAACTTTTCGGCATCCCGCAAAAAAGTTACGCAGACAGCCTGTGAAGCATCGTTTTCTAAATAGGGTGTATCAACAACAATAGTTCTTTTTGGCATGCTGATTCCAGTAATCGAAATAATAACAAGAACTACCAACAGACCACCCGAAACCGCACAGATGACCTGCCACAAATGGCTTCTGGCAATCCGCTTTTTCATTTCAGGCATTGTCAGTACCTGCTTATAATTTGGGCTTAACCGCGCACCGTCTTTTTTGTCCGAATAAAATTCAAGCTCCATGAGTTTTATTGAAGAATAAAAAAGATGCAAGGCGCCAATGCCGTATCCAATGTCTATCCAGGAAATTCCATAGACAAACAGAGCCAGAATTATTCCGGCAAAAGGAAAGATGGAATAAATGAGAAGGGAAACAAAAATGTTTTTTTGTAAAACCTTTTGAGCTTGTAAAAGCATCACCACTGTGATAAGACCGGGCAAAAGTCCCAGAACAACACTCAATGGATACAGTGAGCTTCTATGGTAAAGATTCTCTTCATCAAAATAATAAAATAGATTTGTGAACTGGCTTATTGAAGTAAGAATGATACCTAAAAGACAGATGAAAAAAACAACAAAAAGATGAATTGGGATTCCGCCTTTAATGGAAGTACGAGGGGTTCTGAGAATTTTGAATTCCAAAATATCGGACTTGATGAATTCTACTGAATAAAAGCAGAAGAAAAAGGTCAAAGCATAATTAAGTGAAAAAACCATATAATTGCTTGCCCGAACCATATAGTATCCGGTTTGACCGGGGTTTCCCCTGAATATGTATGCAAGACCATCAAAAGCAAGCAAAAGGCCTGTAATAATTTCTATCAGAATCAACGTCCTCCGGCTGTTGTTCCGGATCTTATGCCCGGACAACAAAAACACGCCGACCTGCAGGCAGAAAAAGCCCAGCCCAAAAAGGATCACAATGCTTATTAATCTAACCGTGTCATTCATATCGTTTAAGATTGTATTTTATATGGGGAGGTTTGTCAAAGAAAACTTTGTTGAGGAAAGAAAACGAATCTTTCAAAAAATCTTAAAAATCATTATTGACTAATTAAAAATCAAAATAGATACTCCAAAGAAACTTGGAGGAACGTTTATGAACAAAGAAGAACTGCACAAACTGATTGAAACCGAACAGCCGAATATATGCCAGGTGGTGGCATACAAGGGCGGCAAGGAAGTTTATTCGGACTGTTGGAACGACTACAAGACGGATGATTATTCGCATGTTATGTCTGCGACGAAAAGTATTTTTGCACTGCTGGTTGGCATTGCGATTGATAAGGGACAGATTAAAAGTGTTGATGACAAGGTTCTGGATTACTTCCCGGAATATAAGGTAAAGCGCGGCGAAAAGACAATTTATGATGTAACGATAAAGCACCTGCTTACGATGCGGGCACCGTATAAGAGCAAGGGCGATCCGTGGAGCAAAGTTTGTTCCAGCGAAAACTGGACTTACACTTCGCTGGATTTTCTTGGCGGACGTAAGGGGCTCACGGATGAATTTAAGTATTCGACGGTGTGTATTCATATTTTGTCCGGCATTCTTTATAAGGCGACAGGCATGAAGACTGTGGATTACGCAAACAAGTATTTGTTTGAACCCCTTGGTATTAAGAAGCACAAAAACTTTTATGCAAAGTCTGCCGAGGAACACAAAGAGTTTACAATAAGCAAGCTGCCTAAAGAAGCCGTCTGGTTTGCAGATCCACAGGGGCTTGGAACTCCGGGATACGGACTTTGTATGACTGCGGGCGAAATGGCCAAAATCGGGCAGATGTGTCTTAACAATGGGGAATTTGGCGGGCAACAGATTGTGTCGTCAAAATGGATTAAAGAAATGACCGCGCCCCGCACAGTAGAAGGCAAGTATTTCCGGGGGATGGATTACGGGTATTTGTGGTGGATTATCAACCGCGAAAAGGGAATTTATGCTGCCATCGGGAACAGCGGCAACGTGATTTACATTAACCCGGAAAAGAAAATCGTTGTAGCGGTGACCTCATATTTTAAGCCTACAATTTTTGACCGCGTTGATTTTATTCAGCGGGAGATTGAGCCGAGACTGTGATTATATAAAGGCGGGGCAATTACCCTTTTTTTACAAACCGGATTTCTTTCTTTTGGTATCTCTGAAAGATTTTTTCTGAACCATCACAGCTGTAGCCGTTTTTGAGATAGCAGTTTTTGCCGATTTCATTTTCTTCGAGCACCCAGATGACGAATTCTGAAAAGCTTCTTTCCTTACCGGTCTTTTCAAAAAACTTTATCATTTCTGTGCCGATTCCTGTGCATAAGAAATTCGACTGTATATTTTATGCAGCTTTTGTGAGGCTTTCTCGGGTCGTTGATTTTTTTGTTTGTGCTGATACAGCGAAAGCCGCCGTCTTCCTGAATAAGCGCAAGCTGTGTGTTGATTTCGTTTCGGACAATTTCTTCATGTCATTTTTTGTTCAATTTTGTACGGCTTTGATGAAGTTCATAACTCGCCTCTCCGCTTCTCATAATACACAAAATCGCTGTCACGTCGAACTTCCACATACCCAAGCTTCTGGTAAAAGGCATTTGTTCTTATATTCCATATTGGTGTATCAAGAGTGAATATCTGAATCTCGGGAAACATCTCCTCTATCTGCTGCATTATAAAAATACCGTAGCCTTTTCGGAAATGTTCCGGCGACACAAAAATCCTGCCGACATTCATTTCATTATCTTCTACAAAAAGAACTGCGCCACCAACAGTAAGCCCTGCATCATCAACAAGCTTATAAAGACAATTCATCTTTGCCATCTTTGTATAAAAAGGAAGAGACTTATATCCTGGAGGTCCGCACGAATCAGAAGCACCAACCTCGATGTCAGTATCAAACGCATGCTTGGAAATACCAACCAGTGTTACAGCATCTGCAGTACTTGCTTTTAGAAATTGCAAACTCATTACTTCATAGTTCATATCATAATTATGGCACATGAAATGCGTCAAATCAACGCTCCCCAATAGTCCCCATCGATAGCACCAATTTAATTCTTGTGGTATAATAAACAAGAGGTCAAACATGAAATATTCATACAAAGAAATGCCTGAAAGCATGAAAGGAACATACGGCGAGCTTTCGAAAAACTTTGGTTTTTCGTGGAAAGAATTCGTGATGACAATCCCATCGCCTTTGTTTTTGGTAACAACATACAAATCGAACGGAAAGCCCAATGCGTGCATGCAGTCATGGGCGAACTTCACGAGCGCGAATCACGGAAACGGATTTTACGCGCTTTTGGGAAGCGTGAACAAGGCGGGGCATTTCTATAAAAGCTTAAAAGAAATGAATGTCGCTGTAATCAATTTTATGTCGGCAGCCTGTCATGCTGCTTGTATGGACACTATTAAGCACAACGATTTTGACACGGACGAAATTACCGCCTCCGGTTTGACAGCAACTCCTGCCAAGTGGGTAGACGCGCCGATGGTCGAAGAATGTTTCATGAATCTTGAGTGCAAATATCTTTGGGAAAAAGAAATCGTTGACGGCGATGATCATGTGCTGCTCTGTCTGGAAGTGATTGGTGCACACATCGATGAAAGTCATCTTGCTGATAAGACAGGCGAAAACGGACTTTTGTACAACCTTCACTACCCGATGAACCCGGAACACGTTGAAAAAACAGGTCACGATTATGCCGGTGTAATCATCAAAAAGATTGATGTCGCCGAGTATTAAATTTCGGGAAAACTATATGAATTAATCTAAAAACGGTGCATTCAAATCATAATCTGAAATATCAGTAACTGGAATCGGAAGCTTTAAGCTGATTTTCTTTTCTGTATAATTTAATTGCTTTGAATGTCCATCTTTGCCGGTCTTGTCAATTGTAAAAAACTGCATTGTGTTATCTTCAATGGCCAGAAATCCATGACCTATTCCAGCCGGAACTAGAACTGCCAGTGCATTTTCTTCTGATAATTCGATTTCTTCCCATTTCAGATAAGTGGCCGAATCCTTACGTAAATCAATAACATAATCCAGACCTCTACCCTTCACCACCGAAACAAACTTTGTCAGCGGGTCTGCTTCTTCGCGATAATGAATCCCAAAGAATGTGCCCTTTCTTGACATCGTGTACAAGCGCGACTCCTTTGCTTCAAAACCTTCAATGCCATCTTCATAAACGTAAGTCATCAAACCACGATTATCCGAGCGGGAATTAAGTTTGTAAATTTTTACACAACCAAAAATTGTTTTTATCAGTTCCATTTACAATTCAGTTTACAGATGCTTTGCGAACTCTGCAATCCTGTCTGCAGTTTTACCGTCTGATTACAACGCAGTCTTTTACCCAATCGCCGTACTTTTTCATAAAGTTCTGATATTCCTCTTCCTCTGTAATCCAGAAAAGTACCCAGGCTTTTTCAATACCAAGATCTTTGTAAGCCTGAAGGCGATGATTACCGTCATTCAGAACAAACTCGCCGCCTGTGTATTCAACAAACATTGGAGCGCATTTGTTCACAAAGTCTGGAGTTGCTTCGATTGTCTTTTTCAATTCACCAAGCTTGTGCTCCCACCAGAGCGCATCAACACGATACTTCATTTCTGGTTCCGGACCAGAGCATCTCTTAAAATATTTAAGAGGCACAAGAGCCGGACTGAAATAATATCTGTCGCATTTTTTCAAGCCATCAGAAAAAGGAATATTGCGTC
>JAEEGL016412061.1_pt1 | contig 18878 bp, 18 predicted proteins | sample 9134231 | NCBI WGS metagenome assembly JAEEGL01 (sample SAMN16246548, study PRJNA631951) | gut metagenome | biome: gut microbiome; feature: rumen; material: fiber-attached | host: Bos | place: Iran: Karaj | collected 2018-10 | reverse complement strand
CAATCCCCAATCCCCAATCCCCAATCCCCAATCCCCATTTTTTTCTCTTATTTTTATTTTTAATTAATATTTTCTATTTTATTTTTGTTTTTAATTTATTATTTAGATTTATTTTTTTAATTTACCTAATTAAATCTTTATTATTTATTTAATATTTATAAATATTATATCATAATAATAGTAAATTTTATTTGTATTATATTTTATCAGACTAATGATTACTTCATTTGTTTTATATTTTAGATTATGATAAAATTTTATTCTTGTAGTAATATTGAATATTAACACAATTCTAAATTTTATATTAAAATTTTATTAATATTCAAAATAATTGAATTAAATTAATTTAATTTAATAAGATATTCCAAAACAACCTTAAAATGACAACCAAAGAAGAACCAAAAGCAAAAGCCGCAAATGACATCCGTATTGGAATGAATAGTCGAGTTCGAAATGTTATTCGTTACTCTTCTTCAATTATGAAAGAAAAAAATCTTCGTGAATTAAAATTTTCAGCAGTAGGAGGTTCAATCGGACATCTTCTTGATACAGTTGAAGTTCTAAAAATCCTTATTCCAGGGCTTTATCAACAAAACAAAATAACATCTGTAGCTTATCAAACATTAGATTCTAACAACACAGTCTTGAATCAGAGGCTTTATCCTAAAATGGAGGTAATTTTATCATTGGATGATTTTAAAACAAAAAATGAAGGAACTCAAGATAAGCTTCCAGAAGAACAAAGAAAAAAAATTGAAAAAATTATGAACGACAGAAGGGAACAAAGAGAAAGAGAAGGAAGACCAAGAAGAGGTTTTAGAGGAGGAAACAGAGGATTCAGAGGTAGAAGAAGAGGTTTTAGAGGAGGTAATAGAGGATTCAGAGGTAGAAGAAGAGGTTTCAGAACTGGAAATAGAGGAGCTCCAAGAAGAGGTGTTGTTAGGAGAGGAGTAAATCAAAGAGGTGGAATGAGAGGAAATCAAAGAAGAGGAAACAAATAAACTATAGTTATTTTTAGTTAGTAGAAATTTGATAAAAAAAATTTAAAAAAAGGAAGGATTTTCCTGATCTTTGGTTTGATTTTTTTTTTTTTTTATTTTTTATTTAATAAATATTAATTTTTTAGACAATGAGTTTCAGAGAGATTTTTCAGAAAATTCATGAAGAAAATTTAAAACATAATGAATTAATTAAAATTAAATTGAAAGAAGATAATGAAAATTTATTAAATACTTTATCAAATATTCAATTGCAAATGCGAACTATTTCAAATTCTATGAATAACTTAAATTTTGAAAATGATGAATGTTATAGTGAAACTGCTTATACAGAAAATAAAAGTTATATGAAATCAGAATATAATTTTTTAGATGATGATACTAAATCTTTATTAGAAAAAACCAAAGAATTATTTAATATTAAATATAATACTATAACCACCAATGAATTAAAAACTATAAATAGTGTTGAATCAGAAAAAAAAAGAAAAAACAATTTATTTTTTAATAAAAATATTAAAAAAAAAATTTTAAAAATCTTGTCTGAAAAAAAATATAAAAATTTAATAAAAAAAGTAAGAGAAAAAATTTCAAATAAAGATATAAAGAATAATATTATTGAAGTTAATAACACATTTGAAATTTTAAGTATTAAAGAAGAAGAAAAACAAATTAAAAAAAATAATAATGATTTAATAAATTCAAAAAGTAATATAGATAAATTAAAAAAGAATTTAGTTTTAGAAAATAGCAAAATAAATTTATTTGATTATCAAATAAGCCAAGAAATAAAATTATCTTTTCAAGATGAATTAAAAAATAAAGATTTAATGTTATCAAATACTAATAATATTTTTTACCAATCATCAAAAAAAGAAAAAAAAATTCAAATTCCTGAATTAAAAATTAAATCTATTAATTTTAGTATTTTTGATAAAGAAAATAAAGAAAACAACGAGTTTAAATTAAAAAAAGAAGAAAAGAATAAAAAAAATATAAATATTGTTAATGAATATCAAAATAAAAAAGCTTTAAATGAGATTTTAACTTCTACTGAAAGAGGTTCAAAATTATCAAATTTAAATACAATTGTAAATTCATTTTTTACAATCAATCCAATTGAAATGTTGAAAGATAAAAAAAAAATTGAAGAAATAAACAACAACACAATCGATAACACAAAAAAAAAAAATAAAAAAAAGTTTGATGAAAAATATGAAAAAAAAAATAAAGAATTTTTTGAATTAAAAACAGAAATTGAATTATTAAAATTAGAAAAAAACAACCTTAAAACAGAAAGAGATGAATTATTAAAAAATAATTCATCAAAAAATAAAATGATGAAAATGAATAAGAAAAAAATATTAAAAACAGAAAATATTAGTAAAACAATAGAAAATTTACAATCTGAAAATTTTATTGAAGAACAAAGAAAAGCAGATCTAATTTTTGAAAAGAAATTAATGGAAGAAGATAATTTATTTAAAAATATAAATAAAAACAGAAATTATAATAATTTAAGTCAAGATAGTTTATTAAAGTCTCATGATAGTTTTGGAGATTATGTAGATACAATTATTCAACAAAGTTATAAATTATATACGACTAGAAAATGTGACACATGCACAAGATTATTATCACAAGGTAAATCTACTTCTTTATGTCCTAAATTTCATCATAAATTAAATATTAAAAAATAAATATTTGTTTCAATTTATTTTTAAAATATTATAAGTACTATAATCATACTTTTCATGCTCTAATTCATTTGCTCTTATTCTTCTAGGTATCTTTTTTAACAATTTTATTATAATAAAAGATAATACTATTATTATTATAATTAAACTTATGAAAGCAATAATTATAATTATTAAATAATTATTTATTTTATCATCTATTATATAATAAATAGCCATTTTTGATTCATCATTTATGGTCATTGGATATTTTTCAAAAAAAATTTGACCTAAAACCCATTTTGAAGGTTCAGCTAAATCAAAGAAAATTAAACAATATTTTTTTTTATTATAAACTTTAAATAAATCTTTTTCATTTAATGTAAAAGTATAATTTTTTTTTGTGTTTAAAAAATTAAGTTCTTTCAAATTTTTTGTATCGATATCTTGGTCACAAACAAAATAAATAAATTGATTATTTGTTAAATTAATATATTCAGATTTACATTTATTTTTTTGAATCAAAGGAAAGAAAAAAGTTTCATTGATTATATTAAAATATGATTCTTTCACAGAAATTCCTCTTAAATTATAACATATTTTAATTTTTGGATTAGTTTCTTCTATATCATTATACATTATTTTTTCAAATTTAATATTAGTATCTTTATAAGTATATTCAATAGAAGTTAATATTTCTAAATTATTTTCATTTGAATTATCTGTTCCAATAATAATTTCTCCTGAAGTTTCATTTAAAAAATGAATTTTATAATTATATTCATCTATTAAACCTTTTTCTTTTAATTGATATTTTATATTTTTTTCATCTTTAAAATGTGGAAATTGAAAACCTAAAATTCCATATTCTAAAGTCCCATTATTTGGACTTTTATAAATATAATTAAAATTAAATTTTTCAATTCTATCGTTTATATAAAAATTTTCTTTAGCAAAATAAAAATAAAAATATTTAGAATTATAATTAAATTGACTTCTAGTATCACTAATAAATTCATAGGTTTTAGAATTATTTGAATATAATCCTCCTAATTTATTATCAGAAATATAAATAAATCTTCCATAAAAATCAAGAAAAAATTTTAAATTAACTTTTGGCGTCCCAAATGATAAATGTGCCAAAATTTTATTATCAAATAAGTAATTTTCATTAAAATCTGATAATTGTTTTGAGAATGGAATTGAAATAAATAAAGACAAAATTTCAGGCAAAAAAAAAAATAATAACAATTCCATTATATTTTAGGAAAATAAATAATAAAAAAGAATTGTTTAAATTACATTATAAAAATAATTATATATAATATGACATATAATTGTATAAAATGTTCACTTAACACAAATATTTTATACGATAATTCCATAAAAGAAAAATCTCCATATAAATCAAAACTAGGATATTACCTTTGATTATTCTTTTAAATTTTTATTTAAAATATATATTAAAATAAAAAGGATTTTTATCCAAATAATTTTCTATATTTACAATTCTTCAAATTATTATTAAATATTAATAAACTTTAACATCATTTTTAATAAATAATTATAAAAAAATAGTAATCTTTCTTTAAATTTTATTTTCCAAAAATATATATATTAAATCAAAGAATATAAATATTCAAATATTAAAATCTAACTTTCATAATTTTTTATACTTTTTAGAACACTTTTTATATTTTTTTTAATTTCTTTCATTTCATTTCCTTTCACCAAAGAAGTTCTTATAATTTTACATATTTTTAAATTATATTTTTCTATATGAAAATAATCTAAAAACTCTCCTTCTTTCATTGAATTTTTCAAATCAGATTTATTTAAAATAACTAAAATATAAACATTCTTTAATTCTTTTTCCAATAAAAGAAAAATATTTTCTAATTCTTCATTACAAGAATAATCAGTAGAATCAACAACTAAAATAACTAAATCAGTATTATTAAAATATTTAGACCATAATTTTATCATTTTACTATTTCCTCCAAAATCCCATAAAGTAACATTTAATTTACTAATTTTAATATTATCAGCTAAAAAACCAATAGTTGGATACCTTATATAAACTTCATTATATTTTAATCTATCAAATAAAGTAGTTTTCCCACTTCCTTCTAAACCCAAAATAAGTATTTTATAATTGGAACTTTTCATACACATTTTTTGAGTAATTTCTGATATTTCATTCCCCATTTATTTTTAAAAAAAATCAAAAAAAATCAAAAAATTTAGAAGTCATGCGTTAAAATATTTAATCAAAAAAGATAAAAAAAATTTATAATAAAAAAATGATGCCAAATCAACAACAGCCAATGATGATGCAACAAGGAATGATGCAACAAGGAATGATGCAAGGAGGAATGATGCAACAAGGAATGATGCAAGGAGGAATGATGCAAGGAGGAATGATGCAAGGAGGAATGATGCAAGGAGGAATGATGCAACCACAACCAAAATTCCAACAATTCGCAAGAGGACAAGGAATAGATAATAATGAATACAATGCAATTATATCAGGATGTACTAATGCTTTTATGATGAAAGCAAATCCTCTATCTAATGCTTGTGTTAAAAATATTAAAAATATGATAAGAGGTGAATGGTTTGTTTTTGTTTGTCCTGTTGGAAGTAAACAATATGATTTTAGTTTGAGTATTGTTACTGGTGCTGATTTTCTCTCTTTTTCTTTGGATAGTACTCAATTTCAAGTTTGTAGAATCAGCAATTAAAAATTTAGTTTTTCAATATTTATTGAATATCTTAATTCAAAGCAAAAATTTTATTTATTAAGTTTAAATTCATTTAAAATTAATGAAAATAAAATAAATAAAAAAATAAATGAAAAAGAAACCGAATGATCCTAAAAATAAAAATGATAAGAACAAAAAAGGGAAAAACGATGTAGAAGAAGAGCCAGAAATAGATGACAGTGGTCCTCACATATTTGAAATATTATCAGAACAAGTGAAAAAAAATATAATTCCAAAAGAAAAAATAGAAAAAGCAAAATTACTAGATTACACAGTAGGAATCCTTCATCCAAACATAATAACTCAATCTATTCAATGTCGAATATTAATAGACAAAATCCAGAAAAACAATTTTGAAATATTTAATTTTCTTCGAAAAACATTAACAAAAGAAGAAATAATGAATTTATACTTTAAACATACAAAACAAGATTATTTTCAAGAAATACTTAATCACATGACAAGTGGTCCAGTAGCAATATTAATATTAATAAACAAGGAAGAATCATATTTAGATGAAAATGGAATAAAAACTTTATATTCAAGTCCAGTTGAAAGATGGAAAGAAATGATAGGAAATAAAGATCCAAATATTGCAAAAAGTGATGATGAAAATGCCTTAAGAGGAATTTATGGTGAAGATATTATAAAAAATGGTTTTTGGGGTTCTGATAATAATTCAGATGCTTATAGAGAATTATCAATGTTTTATTTGCCTTTACCTTCAATTCCACCAAAATTTATTTTTGATGATAATTTATTTAATCTTGATACTATAATTAAATTTTTATTACCTCCAAAACCGGATCATCCTGATGTAAGTGGTAGATTAGATTTAATATGTAAATACGGACCTGTTGTTAATCATCATGTACTTGATTTATGTATTTGTGTAAAATGTAGGAAAAAAGTAAAAGAAGAATTGAAAAAAAATGGAGTTTCATTAAAAAAAGCAAAAGATAAGGTTGTGACTGATGAATTTATTAAAAATCATTATGATATGTTTTGTGATAATTGTCATGAACATTTTGAAAAATGGAGTCATGTTTTTGGAGGACTGGAAGATACACATATATTAACTAATCAAGAAATTGATATTATGATTTATGATATGAATTATAATGATTTATATGATATTTTAGTCGCTGAAAAAGGAACTAGTGCAAAAACTATAATAACTAAATTTGATTTACATAAATATCCAGAAAAAATTAATTATAGTAAAGAACATGTTTTAAAATTAATTTCTTATTTAGATGTTGATTATTATGATAGATTCGATTTTTCAGAATTACAAAATTTAATTTCTGAAGATAGAAGAATAAGATTAAATTATTGGATAAGTCAAATGATAAATAAACCAATTGAACAATTTCCTAATCCAAAATTAATTAATTTTGATGGAAGTGAAAAACAAATAAAAGATCTTAAAAATCCTCATTCCAAAAACTTTACATTATTAAGAAAAAACCCAATTGAAGTTATTAATAAAGATAAAATTAAAGTTAAAAATACTGTTTTACAACATCCTATGATTTTAAAAGATAAATTAACTGATCATGAAATTAATATTAAAGTAGAAAAATTAAGTCAAAGAAATATTTCGAGAATTTTTGGTCCTGGAGAAAAATTTCCAGATGGAAGTAATTTTAAAGCTAATATGTTATTATTAAGAAATTATGAGTTAGAAAATATTAAAAGTAAAGAAGATCAAAAAGAAATTAGAAGAGAAAAAGAGAGATTAGAACAATTAAAATATCAATAAATATATTTTAACACATTTTTAGTTTAAAATAAAAATATTTATTTAAATATTAATATTATTATAAGGATTTAATAAATAAAAAAATGATTTATAATATTTAAAAGAAATAATTTGTGAATTAATATTATTTTTGTAAAAACTAATAAAAAAAATTATCTTTGAAAAAAAATAATAAGATTTAATTATAAAACACCAAAATAAAATGATGTCTGAAAGAAAGAAAATTGATATAGTAAAAGATTCAAAAAAATGAATAAAGAAAAAGAATATTAAATAAAAAGAAACAAAAAAAAAAAAGAAAATTTCAAATCTGAAATTTTATACATCAAATATTATTATATAAACTAATTAAGTACACTGTCATAGATACAAAAAACTCAACAAATAAATTGTTTTTCTTCTTCTTCATCTGTGGTTGAGTTTTCGGATTGTAAATCAAAAACATCAATCATTGAACCAAAAGGAATAAAATCTTCTTCTTCTAATTCTTTACATTTTATATGATTTTTTATTAAAAATTGAGATGTATTTTTTGGAGAATATTTTATATGACAGATTATTCTTTTCATTCTATTTTTAAGTTTCCTTTTTCTTTTTAAAGAAATTGAAATATTCTTTTTTAAAATTTTCATTACAAATTTTTTAATTTTTTTGTATCTTATTTCTTCTTTTTATTTACTTTAAAAAATTTAAATAAGGATTTATATATATTTTATTATAAGAATTAGATTTAAAAGAAAATATGAAAATTGAAAAGATAATGTTCAAACCATAATTTATTTTCATATCTTTTTATTATTTAAATATCATATCATCTCATAATTAACGATAAAAATTTTTTTTGAAAAATTAAAAAAACAGAAGACATTAAAACTGTTTATTTAATTTTTAATCTTAAATATCGTTTTACAAGCAAAAAATAAATAAATTATAAAAATAAAAAAAAATTAAAAAAATTTCGTTGAATCAATTACAAAAAAATTTTTTTTAAAAATACATTAAAATATTTTTTTATGATTATAAAATTATAAAATAATTTCATTTATAATTTTTAGGCATTCTCTCATTAACACTATCAAGATTTTTAGCATTTTTATATCTTTCTAAAGCAGTTTTCAAAGCTTCAGGTCCTTGAATTAAAATACCTCTAGGAATTTTATTTCCAGGACAAAATCCTTTTAATTTCATAATTAATTCACTTTCTTCTCTTAAAGTTCTATACATCTTCATTAACATTGTAATAAATTTAACTTTCATTCTTAAGGAATCAGTGATATTATCTTCAATAGCAGTACTTTTATCATTATCATTATCATCACTAGAAGGAGGTCTTTTAATAATATGTAATAACATTTCAGAAATTTTTTCAGAAACAAAAGGAATAGACCAATTGAAAATATTCATAAAATTAGGTAAAATAAAAGGATGAGGACTATAATTATATTGTTGAATATTAACCATATTATTTTTAAATTTAATAACAGCAGCTTTATTATTATAAACATCACAATAATTAGGAGCAGAAAAAACAGTTATAACAGAAGGAAAATCAACATTTTGATCCCATTGATACATTTTAAACCCTTCTAATTGAGCTTCATGAGCTCTAATAATACTTAAAATATCATTTCTTTCTAAAAAAGGAGTAGCAGCTTTACTTCCAAAAATATAAGAACATCCTCTTGTAGTATTAGTAATAAAACCCATTCCAATAGCTTCATCATCCTTCTCACATGGATCACTCCATAACATATCACACATTGCTCCTGCCTTAGGAGGCTCTTCAAATCGATTTATTTTTGTTATATCTGCTATTTTATTTATTTCTGGTGATATTCCCCCATGAATAGCTATAAATTTTTCATTAATTAAACATGCTATTGGTAAACAATCAAATGTTTCCATTAATATATTATATACTTCACTATCATATTTTACTTCACATTCTTGTTTAAAATTAAAAAATGATGTCATTTGTCTACATTCATGATTTCCTCGAAGCATTAAAACAGTGTCTTTAAAATTTAATTTTAAAGCACATAATAAAATTACATTTTCAATGGAAAAATTTCCTCGATCAACATAATCACCTAAAAAAAGATATTTTGTTTCTTCTGGATTTCCACCTACTTCTAAACATTTTAAAAGATCATAATATTGACCATGTAAATCACCAACTACTGTTACTGGGTCTTCTACTTTTAAAATATTCGGTTCTTTTTTTATCACTTTCTTGAAATGAGATAATAATTCTAAAAAATCTGATTTCTCAAGACGACCTTCTCTTGTTAAATGATCTTTTAATGTTTTCCAATCTGGAATATTTGGATGATCTTTATCTGGAAATAATTTATTGTGAGGAAGGGGTAAGTGAGGAGGTGGAAGTATTTCTTTCATTACTCTGTCTTCAAAGGGGTCTGGAAGGGTGTCTACCATTTTTTTTTTTTGAAATTTTTGTTTTTTTTTATATTTAATTCATTTTGATTATATTATTTCTAAAAGGTTTAACCAGAATAATTTCTTAAAAGATAATAGTGAGAGAATTATAAATATTTAAAATAAAATGAGAATACAGAAAGAAACACTCATAATTATAATTTCAATGATAATACAAATTTAGATGAATATAGTAAGGTAATTAAATATTGAAAGTCATGAAAGTGGAAATATATGGTTAAATATTCTTTAAATATAAGTTTATTTAATAAAATAATAATGATAAAAAACTAACTCAAATATCAGAAAGAATAAATAATATTCCAAAAATTAAAATTCAAAAAAAGAAAAAAAAAGAAATAAAAAAAACAAAAAATATACCAATTGATACAGATTCAATTTAAATTTATAAAAAATATATCAATTTTAAAAATATTAATTTTTTCTTAACTGTTAAAATTAAATAATAAAAAAAATAAAAAAAACAAATGAAAAATCTAGAAAAACGATATTTATATTTACCTTTAATATCAAGACAAAACAAAGCAAAAGACATATATAGTTTATTAAAAAATTTAAATAATAGAAGTTTATTAGAAGAAGTAAGTCAATTTGATTCAAAAATGTTAAAAAAAAGTAATGATTTACATAGAATAAAAGTAGAAACTATGAAAGAATTAATATTAAATCAAAGAAAAATTCCAGAAAAATGGATTTTAGAAAAAGATTATCAAGAAATATTAAATGAAGCAATGCAAGACCCAACAGTTTTAACATATAGTATAATTTGTCAAGAATTACATAAAAGTAGAAGAGATGGAATTAATTATCAAGAAATTATTAATAGAGAAAGAGCTAAAAGTCATTATATTAAAACTGAAGAAAATAATAAAATTAAATTTAGTGATAATTATTTAAGAAGATTAAAATATGAAGAAAGTATTAAAAATATTAAATTTGATCGAAGAAAAAATAATTTTTCTGTTTTAAAAGGTTTTAATAGAAATGGAAGTGATAATAATTTGTTAGAACATTATAATAATAATAGTGAATTTATGCTTACTTCTTTGGAAAATAATCCTATTTTAAAATGAAGAAATATGTTCTCTTGAAAATAAATAAGGAGTTTTTTAGAATGTTTATATAAAATAAGGAATTAAAACTTTTACTCTTTTATTTTTATTAAATTTTAATTAAAAATATAATGAATATTAATATATTTTTAATAATTATAATTTTTATAAAGAAAAAAAATAACTTTCTTTCAGTATAATTTAAATATAAATTATATTATTATTATATTTAATTTTTTTTTATTTCTATTTTAAATGTGAAAAAAAGGAAAGAGTTTTTTATTTTTTAAATCAATTATAATAATAAATTATATTCTTCTAAATGAAAAAATAAAATAATTTTTTTTCTTCACTTTTTGATATAAGGAAAAAATGACTGAATAAAAATACTGAATATATTAAATCATTATATTATTTTAAATTATGAAAAACAAAACAAACAATAATTCTTCAAATTTGGAAAAAAATGAACATCCAAGAAGAAATTCTTTTTTTAGATAAAAGAAAATGATAATGAATAAGATAATAATTAATATATCAAAAGTAAAAAATTATAAAATATATTATTTCATATATTTCATAATAACAGCAATGATGAATTTATATAATCTTGTTTTATATATTTATGAAACATATTAGAAAAAAAAGGAAGATGGAAAAAAAATAATAACAGAAAAAAATATAAAAATTCAAGAATTAATGTGTGGAACATACTTTACAAATGAATATGTAATAATAACAAAAAAGTAATTTGAAATATTCAATCATTCCAAATTTTATATCATTAGAATCATTTTTTGAAATAATAACAATAATATTTTTCATAGATAATTATTTAATAATTTCAATATTTAAATAATTAAAGTTTTTCGATGTTTTCGCATATTAAAAATAATGAATGTTTTTCAAGAATTATATATAGAAAATGTAGATAATAAATTTAAAGTACATTTTTTTCGATTAATAATATTATTTTCAACATTATCCATAATATCAGGAGGTCATCAGTAGGATTAATTGGTTTATCAAATAATTCATTTAATTTTGAAAAATTACCATTCTTTGATGAATTATAAATTTTTTTTGTCACTGTTTCAAATTTATGTTTTGTAGATATTTATGCTACTAGTTTATTTTCTAGATTTTTAATCATTATTTTTATTATTATTTTTGTTTCTATTACTTCTAAATAAATTTCAAATGATTTAAAAATTTTGTTTGATATGAAAAAATTCAAAAAATATAATTATCATAATCATATTATTATCATTGCTAATAAATCTGTTAATATTTTTGATGTTTTATATGATATTAGAATTGAGTATTTAAATCAAAAAATTATCATTCTTTCTGAAAATATTAAATCTTTTCCTTCTGATGAATTTCCTTTTAATAAAGTTTCTGTTATTCATATAGAAAATTTAATTGATTTTAAAATTTTAGAAAGAATAAATACAAAATATTCAAAATGTATTTTCATTTTCTAAAATTTAGTTAATGAAGAAATGGAAAAAGAAAATGACTTTTTATTATTAAAAATAACAAATTTTTATCCAAAATTCCTATTTATATTCAAAATATAACATATTCAAAAAGTAAAAAATATGATGAAACTCAAAATAAATTAGTAATAAATTTATATTTTTTATATCATTTAAAAACAATTATTTTTCAACTTCAATTAAAAATAAAGGTGATTTAACTTTTATTCAAAATTTAATTTTGAGCAAAAATTTCTTAAAAAAAATATCAAAATTTTGGAGTTCTAGAAATTATTTTTTAGGAATTGAAAATGCAATTTTAATTCAAAAAATACCTTCATATTTTATAGGATATAACTTCTATGAAATTATTCTAAAAAGTATTTTTAAATATTTTGAAAAAATTTCAAAAAATCTAAATGAAATTAAACCAATCTTATTAATTGGATTATATATAATTGAAGAAGAATTTAGAGATAAAATAATTTTTCTTCCTAAAAATTTTTAAATGTATGATAATTGTTTTGGTATCTTTATTTCAAATAATAGAAATAATTATCTTAATAATGTTTTAAATTCTTTAAATTTTAAAAATCGAAATAAAAATATAATTCCTCAAAAAAAAGAAAATTCTTTTATTCATAAAATTATTAATCATATTAAAAGAATAAATGGTATTAGTATTCCTAAAAAATTTTAATATAAATAATTTTAAAGTTAAAAATGATAAATCAAAAGAAAAAAAATTAAAGAGAAAGAAAAAAGAGATTATTTAAAAAGATGAGAAAAAATATTATCTTTTAGACAAAATTTTAAAAATGTATCAACTTCAAATAATTTATTATTTATAAATAGTTTTAATGAACCTGATTTAGATTCAATTTCAAAAAAAATCCAAAAAATAATTAAACAAATAAAATATAATAAATAAGATGGGACATTATTTAAATTTTATGTATTTGATAATAGAATTTTAGATTCTTCAAAAAAAGAAATTTCTAAATTTTTTCAAACCATATTATAATATTTGGTTATCAAGAAAGTGTAACAAATATAACAGAACAAAAAGAAAGTATTTGAATGAAAATACAATTTGTATTTTTATAAATAAAGAAGAAAAAAAAAAAAAAAGAAAAAATAAAATTTTAAAAAAATATCAAAAAGTATATTTATTATTAGGAGATATGATTAATTTAAAACATTTAAATAATTATTCTTTGAAAAAAACAATTTTTATATTATTATTAATTTCAAATACAAATAAAAGAATAAACTATGATTTAACAAAAAATATATGTTATAGAACAACACAAATATTTTTTAATTTAAATTCAGTAATTGAAATTTATAGTACATCATTAAAATATTTAGGAAATACTCCTTTTTATATAATCAATGAATTTTTTCATCCATTATATATGAGTGGAAAAGTTCTTTCATTAGAACATTTCGACAAATTATTACCTAAATTGTATTTAAATGAAAAAAAACAAAAAGTTGGATAGAATTTATTAAATTAGGTAATATTCAAAATATTTTTAAAAATAATGTTAATATAATATCAATAAAAATGCCTGAAAATTATATTGGAAAAGATTATTTTAGTATATTTTTGATTTTATATTTTTAAAAAATCAAATTATTATATTAGAATTATAAATTTATGAACCAGAAGAATATCAAACAAATAAAAAATATTTAATAATATTGAAGAAACTTTTTCAAAAATAAAATAAACGATTATAATAAATTTAAAGGTAAATCTTTTCAATATTCTAACTTTAATTATATTTAAAAATTAATTAAATTAAGTCATGAATCAAATAAAAATTATGTTGAAATTTTAGAACCTTTTCTTCCTCTTTTTATAACTAATCCTCCTTCTTGGTTTAAATTATCAAAAAATACTAAATTATTAATTTTATATCACTATGAAGGATATATTAATATTAATTCTATATTTGAATTTCAAAAAAATTAATAGAAAAATGAAAGAAGAAAAAATTATTTATTCAAAATAAAAATATTAGCAATTAGATTAAGACAAATTCTTTTTTTTAATGCTATTTATAGTTTAAAGGAAAAAATAAAAGAAAGATATATAAATGAATTTATAGAAATTGGATAAATTCTATTTTTTTTCTTTATTAAATAAGTTTAATATAATTAATATATTTAAATTATTTTATATTAATTAAAATTCATAAATAATTATATTATTATTAAATAATAATTTTCATAAATTTGAAATAATTTAAAATTTAAATGAATTCACCAATTAAACCTTCTTTATTTAAATTACAAAGCCCAGAATCAAATAAATTTATTCCAATTGAATTAAGTGATGATAATATTAATGAAAGTATTAATGATAATAAAATTAAAGGAAATAAAAATAGAAAAATATCTTTTTCAAAATATTTAAATTTTGATAATATTGAACCAATAATTAATAACAAAGAATCAAATGAAAAAAATAATTCTTTATTCATAAATAATAATTCTCTTGATAATTCGAATAATAGTTTTAAAAATTTAATAATAACTCCTATTAAAGAAAAAGAAAAAAATAATTATGTTAAATTAAATAATAATAAATTAAAATGTCAAACTGATCAAATTCAAAGTAAAATAAAATATTTTTTTGAAAAAAAACCAAGCTTTAAATTTATAAAATCAATAAAAATAAATAAATCAGAAAAGAAAAAAATTAAAATCAAAGAAATTAAAAAAAAAACCGCCAAAAAAAATAATAAAAATCAAGAAAAAACAAAAGGAAAAATAATAAGAGCCAAAACATATAATGTAAAAAATAAAATAACAATAAATAAAACACCAAATATAGAAAATAATAAAAATTCAATAATAACAAGATTAAGAAAAGAATATAATAATTCAATGAAAAAAGAATATAATAAAAATCCACTTCATGAAATAATTCAAAGAATAAAAAAAAGTAATTTTGCAAATAGTAAAAAAAAATTAATAAATAAGAAAAAAAAAAAAAATAAAAATTTAAAAATAACAATTCCATATTTAACAGAAAATAAAAATGAATCATTTGAATTTGATGAGAAAATAACATATAATATATATAATACAGTAAATAATACAAATAATAGAACAATTGGAAGATATTCTAAATTAGAAAGAGTAAAATCAAATAGAATTATAATAAATAAATATTATAAATATGAAAATAAAAAGAATAAAAAATTTATTACTAAAAATTCTTCTAGAAGTCATAGTAAAACAAGTTTAAATACTAATTCTACTACAAATTCTAATTTTCTCCCTCAAAATAAAAGAAAAATCCAATATTATACTTTATCTATTATTTCAAAAAAAAATATTAGTCAAAATAAAAATAATAAAAATTGCTTTTTAAATAAAAGTAAAAGAACTTATTCTTTATATCATAATTATTCTAATAATTTCAATACTCATTTTCATTATAATAATTATAATAATATAAGTGAATATACTTCAAAATTTATATTAAATTCTAAGGATAAAATCAATTCAACTTATAAAAATTTAAATGAAAATTCAACAAGATTTTTAAAAGGAAATATTATAGAAAATAATATAAAAGCAGTTAAAATAATTAAATAAATAAAAAAGAAAATTAATTTAAATAATATTTTTTTCATTTAAAAATTAAACAAGAAAATATAGAAATAAAAATGAATAAAATATCAAATAATAATTAGAATAAAATATTAAAATTAGGATTTTAAATTTTGTATTTTTTATACATCAAATTATTCAAATTTCAATAATTATTATATTTTTTTTTCAAATTGATAAAGATAAAAAACTATGAAGAAATAATAATTATAAATATTTAAATAATATATTTTAAATAAATAATAAACCATTATTTAACAAACTTATAGAAAAATATTAATAAATTATTTTTTTAAAATCTATAAAAAATAAATGAATAAATAATTTTTACTTTTTTATTATTATAATATGTTAGCATCAATTAATAAAATAATAAAACTAAAAGAAAAATCAATTCACAATTATCCTCTTTTCATTCAAGAGAAAAAGCATATAATAAATTTAATGAATAATGATTTATATCAAAATTTTAGGAAAAATAAATTATTTGAAAATAAAGGATGTCAAGTTGATTTTTCAGATAATTCTCTTTCAAGAACTTCAAATTCATATAAACATTTACCAACAATAATTTCAAATATGAATAATTTTCCAAATGCAAATTCTTATTTATCAAAATTTAATGATGAAAAAGAAAATAAATTCATTCAAATTAAACCAAAAAAGAAATTATTATTAATTGGAAAGTACTCTAAATTTGAATTAATGAATTTGTTTAAAAAATATAAATTAAAATCAAATAAAGAAATTAAAAACTCTCACTCTAATATATTTTTCAAAGAAAAAAAAAAAAATAAATCTATCTTTTACAATCAAAATTTTCTAGTTAACTTTGGAAATAATAATTTTAAATTAAGGAGTAATAAAATCAAAATAAATAAATCAAAATCAATGTGTGATTTTAGAGAAGAAGTGAATTATAATTTAATATTATCTTCATGATATAATAAACATAAAATATATCCTTCTAAAAAAAAGAGAAAAATTCAATTGATCAATTATAAATAAAACTAAAATGATAAAAAAATAAAGTAAAAAAAAATAAATATAAAAAAATTCAATGTCTAATAATTTCCCTAAAAAAATTTTATAAAAAAAAACTAAAAAATAAGATATAAAATATTTTTTAAAAAAAATAATTTAATTATCTTAAGCAAAGGAGTTAAAACATCTATAATGAGTAATTTAAATCTTCAAAATTGATTTTTCCAGAATGATTACATTTAAATATTGAAAAACTTCTTTGAAATCTTCTTTTGATGCCAGAACTTTTTCAAAATTTTAATTATTAAAAAAAACAAAAAAAGTTAAATCTGAAAAAAAATAATCAAAAAAAAATTTGGAGAATATCTTCAAAAAAAGTAATAAAAAATTGTAAAAAAAAATCGGAAGAAAAAACAAACCAAAAAAAAATAAAAAAAACAATTAAAAATTAAGCAAAAAAAATTAAATCCAAATTTCAAAACTTTAATTTTTCCACTTTTCTAATAATCTTCTGTTTGTAGTATTTAAAGAAGTTAAAAAAGAACAATAATAGAACATATAACTCATATCATTAGTATTAAAATTAAAAATTCAAATTATCATCAAAAATCCTTTATCAAATACAAAACTTCTTTAAATTATCTAATTTAACACTAATAATGTTAATAATATGAGAAATATTTTCTATAATTATTCTTCTTTAACTGTTTTAAATTTATCTAATTTTAATAATAATAATGTTAATGATATGAGTTAGATGTTCTTTTATTGTTTTTTTTAACTTCTTTATTTTATATGTTCTATCTTTTAAATTTTATATTTATAAGAAAAATCTATTTTGTTATTAATTAAATATAATTCACAATTTTCTTTTATTTTATCTTCATTATTTGTTCCTTCTTTTATCCAATCATTATTTCTTTTTGATTCTTTAAAAGAATTAATTGTTATATTAGGAATCTTTTTCATGAACATTTCTATTTATTTTTTTTGATTCTTTTCGATTTCTTTTTCTTTTTTTTCTTGATTGTCTTTATGTTATTTTTTACAATTCCACTTTATTTACATAATTCGCAAATATTATATTTACATAGCAGAAAGGAGGGTAATTTTTTAGTAACATTATTATTATTAATAAAAGGAATATTAAAATAATCTTCCCAGTTAATTCTTTTGTTTATATTAGGATTTAACATTTTTTTTAATAAATCATCTAATATAATATTTATTTGTTTGTTTATTTGGTTCATAATTTCATATTCTGTTCCATTGTAAGGATAGTTTTGAAATTAAAGATAATAAATAAGAATACCTAAAGACCATATATCACTTTTATCATTATTTTTTTACCTTTTAAACATTCAGGAGATATAAATTGAGATATAACTCTTATACTACTTTTACTTATAATATTTTCTTTATATAATTTACTTAAACCAAAATCAGATATTTTGAATCATACTTTATTCACATTATTTTTATTCAATGATAATAAAATATTTGAAGGCTTAATATTTCAATATATTCATTACTTTCAATTCTTTATTTAAATCTATTAATAATTCTTTATTTCTTCTTTTAATAAACCTTTTTTTCTTATATTTAAATAATCTGCAAGATTTAAATAACATAATTCAGATATAAGATAAAATCACTCTTCTGTCACAAAGCTTTCTTATAATTTTACTGAATTATCACACTCCATTTTTTTCATTACTTCTGTTTCTCTTAAAAATTTTTTTTCATTTGATTTGATTTTTTTCATTTCTTTCATTGCAATGTATTCATTATGATTTTTGGCTTTGTATACATCACCATATGTCCCTGAGCCTATGATTTCTATTTTTTGATATTTTCCCAAACATATTTTATTTTTATATATATATGATCTTATTATTTAATATAAATAAAAAAAGATATTAATGTTTTAAAAACAATTGAAACTTTATGTGTCGGGTTTAAAGATGATGATAATAATTATGAAGATATTTTTATATTGAAATTTTACCTGTCCGGTTTATTAACAAAAATTTTTTGGGAAAAAATCGAATATTTAGCATCCAGTTTATT
>JAEEGL015866532.1_pt1 | contig 18878 bp, 17 predicted proteins | sample 9134231 | NCBI WGS metagenome assembly JAEEGL01 (sample SAMN16246548, study PRJNA631951) | gut metagenome | biome: gut microbiome; feature: rumen; material: fiber-attached | host: Bos | place: Iran: Karaj | collected 2018-10 | reverse complement strand
TCACAGGTCGCATCCGCCCTGTACGGGTACAAGCCCCAGGTACTATAGTCTGCAACGGAACCTTCATTCGCGCCGGCGACAACATTGATTGTTCCGATGAAAGTGGTAACCGGGACATTTTCCGTGTTCTGGGAGATGAAACGTCCGATAGCGCCGCCGTAGAACACCTTGATCTCCTCGGATGTTTCCCAATAGACCTGCGTGCCTCCGTCCAGGACAGTGGTCTTGGTCGGGGCAGAGCCTTCCTGATAGGCCGTAAAGGTCATCTGGATACCTTCCGGTCCGGTGGGTTCAACATTTCTTGCGCAGCCGGACATCGCCAGTGCTGCGATGGCAAAAAGGATATATCGTGTTTTCATAATCGTATTTGAGGCGTTTTTGTTAAGACCAGTCTTCATATCCTACGTCTTCGTTTTCCCCGTCGCCGGGACTGGTGCACAGCAGCCCTTCCGGGAAGACGGTTAATTCCTCCGCAAGCGGCTTGGCGTACTCGCGGGGAAGTGGTTGTTTCTTATTGACTTTCATCGTATTGAGGTAAATCGAAGTAAATATAGGGATTATCTTTGGAAAAGTAACCCGGCAACTCCGTCGTTTACCAGATTATCCGCTTCAAACGACACAGGGGCGTCGAATGGATTAGCCTGAATATCTGTAGTTTACATCATTCAACCAGGGCGAATTTGCCGGGGTCGTTATTCGTAATCAATTGATACACAGCGAAATCCATTCGACGGCAGAAGCTATCCCCATGAACGATACACAGTTTGGCAGTCCGTGGTCGTATATTCCGGAGGCAGGTTGAAACTTTCTGTTGCATACTGCCGTATAATAATAGTCCGACCTTACGTTACAGTTCAGACCGACCCATTTCAGTATGAAACTTTCTCAATTCCAGTTTGATCTTCCTCAGGAGAAGATCGCAACCGAACCTACCCGCTGGAGAGACGAATGCAAACTCCTTGTCCTCCACAAGAAAACAGGCGAAATCGAGCACAGGCAATTCAAGGACATCATCGACTATTTCGGAAAGCGCGACCGCTTCGTGCTGAACGATACCAAGGTGTTCCCGGCCAAGCTTTACGGCAAGAAGGAGAAGACCGGCGCCGACATCATGGTGTTCCTTCTCCGCGAGCTCAACAAGGAGCAGCGCCTCTGGGACGTGATCGTGGATCCGGCCCGCAAGATCCGCATCGGCAACAAGCTGTATTTCGGTGACGATGAGAGCATCGTGGCCGAAGTCATCGACAATACCACCTCCCGCGGCAGGACCCTGAGGTTCCTGTTCGACGGTCCGTACGAGGAGTTCAAGCAGGCTCTCTTCGCTCTCGGCCAGACCCCCGTCCCCGAGTGGGTGAAGGAGACTCCGACCCCGGAAGATGCCGAGAATTTCCAGACCATCTTCGCGGCCCACGAGGGTGCGGTGTCCGCTCCCGCAGCCGGTCTGCATTTCTCCCGCGAGCTTCTCAACAAGATGATCCTCAACGACATAGACAAGACCTTCATCACCGTCCACATGGGTATAGGCTATTTCCGCACCGTGGACGTGGAGGACCTTTCGAAGCATCGCATGGATGCGGAGAGGATGATCATTTCGGAGCAGGCTGCCGAGGAAATCAATACCACCAAGAGGACGGGTCACAAGATCTGCGCGGTGGGCGTGACCGTAATCCGTGCGCTGGAGACCTATGTTTCCACCAACAAGGAGGTCAAGGCTACCGACCAGTGGACCAACAAGTTCATTTTCCCGAATTACGAGTTCTCCATTCCCGATGCCATAGTTTCCAATTTCCATCTTCCGCAGTCCACGATGCTCATGACCGTGGCGGCGTTCGGTGGCTATGAAAAGGTGATGAATGCATATCAGGTGGCCCTGGACAACGATTATCGTTTCGGTCCTTATGGCGACGCAATGCTGATCATCGACTAGGCTTTTCCTCCGGTTTATCAGCAGACGCAGTACCCCCTCCCCCCGGTTTCCTGAAATGAGGGTTGACGGAAACCTAAGGGGAGGGGGTACTGCGTCTGCTTGCACCAAAGTTACCCGTTTCGAATCATCTGGAAACGGGTGGGGTTTCGTAACTTTGCGGCATACTGAACCTTTATTGTAACAACTTAAAACTATGGGAAATGGACGATTTATTCAAGGAGAGGGCCGCGGCTCTCGCGCTGAACACCGCATTCGGGTTCGAGCCGAAGATTTCAAGGTCGCTGATAGGGCAGCTGGGGACGGCCGCGTCGGTATTCGACATCAGTGAGAAGGACCTGGACGAACTGTTCGGGCCGTACAGCAAGCACCGGGCGCTGGTCGGCAGCGCAGCGCTGGAGGAAGCGTGCCGGGAACTGGAGCGGCTGGAGGGCCGCGGCTACAGGTTCGTGAGCCTGTGCGAGGAGGACTATCCGGCGCTGCTCAGGGAGTGCCCGGACGCCCCGGCGGGACTGTACGTGAGGAGCTGCTCGGAGCTGGGAGACATCTTCAACCGCGGGCGGAACATCTCCGTCGTGGGCACCAGGGACATATCTCCGTACGGGAGCGAGTGGTGCACCAGGATAGTCAGGACCATCGCGCAGGCGCCTTCCAGGCCGACTGTGGTGAGCGGGCTCGCGATCGGGGTGGACGTGACGGCGCACCTCTGCGCGCTGGCCGAGGGCATTCCCACCATCGCGGTGATTCCCACCGGGATAGAGGATGTCTATCCGTCCAGGCACAGGGTGGTGGCGGAGAAGATCGCCGCGGCTCCGGGGAGCGCCCTGGTCACGGATTACCCTCCGGGCTCGCAGCCGGTCCCGGTGAATTTCCTGCGGCGCAACCGCATCATCGCCGGGATGAGCGGGGCGACCGTGCTGATCGAGTCGAAGGCCAAGGGCGGGGGCACCATGACCGCGAGGCTGGCAAGCGGGTACGGACGCGAAGTCTTCTGCCTGCCGGGGCGGGTGGACGACAGCCGGTCGGCAGGATGCAACTTATTGATACAGGAGAAGATAGCCGAGCCTATCATATCCCTTGCCACGCTCCCGCAGGCGCTCGGTCTGGGACGCTTCTCACGACGGAAGGCCGCAGATCTGGAGGAGGAACTGAGCCGCCGGTACGGGGACGCCCGGGACGGGGAGGCCGCTCCCCTGCTGCCCGGCATCCTGAAGCTCGTACGCATCATCCGGAAGCAGCGCGGCATAGACCTGGACGACCTGTGCAGGCAGAGCGGGATGGGCATCGCGGAAGTGACGGAGATCACGGGACTGCTGGAAAGTGACGGGATCATCTGCACCGATATTCTCCGAAGATGCTCCATTAACCTCAAATTTGTGTAAATTTGCCCACAATGGAATTCATCGACACCCACACGCACATCGCCGACGAGGCTTTCGCAGGCTGCGAGGAGGAAATCATCGCCCGCGCCGTGGACGCCGGGGTCGGCAAGATGCTGCAGGCGGACATCGATTCCTCCGAAAGGGAGCGGATGTTCGCGCTGTGCGATGCCCATCCCGGGGTGCTGTACCCCATGCTGGGGCTCTATCCGGGTTCGGTGACCGCTAACTGGAGGGACGAGATAGACGCGCTGACCGCCTGGCACGCGGACCACGATGCAGTGGCCGTGGGCGAGATCGGGCTGGACTACCACTACGGCGCCGAGACGAAGGAAGAGCAGAAAGAAGCCTTCCGCATCCAGCTGGAACTGGCCTCCGGATGGGACATGCCGGTGAACATCCACCTGCGGGAAGCCACGGAGGACTTCCTTTCCATCGTGGAAGACTGCCGGCACCTGCACCTCAGGGGCAACCTCCACGCATTCAGCGGCAGCGCGGAAATGTTCCGCAGGCTCAGCCGCAGCGGCGACTGGTACGTGGGCATCGGAGGGGTGCTCACATTCAAGAACGCACGCCTGGCCCGGGAGGTCCTTGACATCCCACTCGACAGGATACTGCTGGAAACCGACGCGCCATACCTCACCCCTGTCCCGCACAGGGGCGAACGCAACGAAAGCAGCTACATACCCTTCATCGCGGCATTCCTGGCGCAGCTGAAAGGCATCGGCACGGAGGAAGTCGCGAGGGTGACCACGGATAACGCAAGACAATTGTTCGGCATATGATCAACATCTTCCAGGACAGGGCGGCGAAGTCAGCCGTGCTCCTGATCTACACGGGCGGAACCATCGGAATGAAGGAAGACCCCCGCACCGGCGCACTCAAGCCATTCGATTTCAAGAGCATAATGGACGAGGTGCCGGAGCTGCGGAAGTTCTCCTGCAAGCTGGATTCCTACACCTTCTCCCCGCTCATCGACTCTTCCGACGTGGAGCCGTCGATGTGGCAGGCGCTGGCGAAAATCATCCTCGAGAGGTACGACAGGTACGACGGCTTCATCGTCCTGCACGGCACGGACACCATGGCCTACAGCGCCTCGGCACTGAGTTTCATGCTGGAGAACCTGGACAAGCCGGTGATCTTCACCGGAAGCCAGCTCCCGATCGGACGGCCGCGCACTGACGGCAAGGAGAACCTCATCTCGGCCGTGGAGATAGCCTGCGCCAAGGATTCGCAGGGCAAGGCGATGGTCCCGGAAGTCTGCATATTCTTCAATTCGCAGCTGCTCAGGGGCAACAGGAGCACCAAGACCGATTCCACCGGATTCGACGCCTTCCGCTCCCCCAACTATCCGCCGCTGGCCACCGCCGGCATCAACATCAAGTACAACCTGCCGGCCATCCACTACCCCTCCGGGCAGGGGGAGCCTTTCAGCATCTACACGCGCCTCGACACGCGTGTCGCCATCCTCAAGATCCATCCCGGAATCACTCCGGAGATAGCCCGGCACGTGCTCTGCGAACCGGACATAAGGGCCGCCATCATAGAGACTTACGGTTCCGGCAACGCCATCTCCAAGCCATGGTTCACGGAGATAGTCAAGGAGGCCGTGGCCGAGGGGAAGATACTGCTGAACGTGACGCAGTGCCAGAAGGGAGACGTGAACATGGACCTTTATGCGACCGGCAGGGCCCTCAAGGAAGCGGGAGTCGTATCGGGTTACGACAGCACTACGGAAAGCGCCCTCGGAAAGCTTTTCTATCTGCTTGGTACGAGCGCAGATAACGAGTTCGTGAAGGTCCTTCTGGCAAGGAACCTGAAGGGAGAAATCTCAAAATAGTTATTGTAGAATGAAATATTTTTCCTAAATTGCAGCGATTAATGGATTTCCGCAACGCAGAATTAATTTACAACTAATACATTATCAATTACACCTTATGAAAAAGATTTTCATGATTCTCGCAGCAGCAGGCGTAATGGCCTTCTCTGCAAGCATTGCATCCGCTCAGGACGAGCAGGCCGCCGAGGCAGCTCCGGCCGTTGAGGCCGCCGAGGCCGCAGCCGAGCCGGCAGAGATGTCCGCAGCAGACCTCCTCAAGTCAAGCGAGGAAGTTCCCCTCCATCAGGCCCTCAAGACCAAGTTCATCGAAGGTGGTGCCGGATTCATGTCCCTCATCATCATCTGCTTGATCATCGGTCTCGCACTCGCTATCGAGCGTATCCTTTACCTCACGTTCTCCAAGATCAACGCCAAGAAGCTCGTGGAGAAGGTTGAGAAGGCACTCGAGGAAGGTGGCATCGAAGCTGCGAAGGACGTCTGCCGCAACACCCGCGGACCTGTCGCTTCCATCTTCTATCAGGGACTCCTCCGCTACGACCAGGGCATCGACGTCGTCGAGAAGACCGTCGTTTCCTACGGCTCCGTGCAGATGAGCGAGATGGAGAACGGCCTTTCATGGATTTCCCTCTTCATCGCCATCGCACCGTCCCTCGGATTCCTCGGTACCGTCATCGGTATGATCAATGCATTCGATGCAATCCAGGCTGCAGGTGATATTTCTCCTAACGTCGTCGCAGGAGGTATGAAGGTCGCCCTTATCACCACCGTCGGTGGTCTTATCGTCGCCATGATCCTTCAGATCTTCTACAACTACATCCTTGCCAAGATCGACGCGATCACCATCGACATGGAGGACGCTTCCATCTGCCTCGTGGATGTACTCACCAAGTACGACGCAAAGAAGAAATAATTCACTTTATAGGTAAGTCACAATGAAACTCAACAAGATATTCAAATGGGTGATGATAGCGCTGATTCTCGTCAGTGTCGGTCTGCTCGTCTGGGGTTTCGCCCAGAAGTTCACGGACGGCAATGTCGAGGCTCTGCTCTATTGGACCTATGCGATGATTGCACTGGCGATCTTCTGCGTTGTCGTGCTCGGCCTCATAGTCAGCGCGATCAACAACCCGAAGAGCCTGGTGAAGGTCGGCATATTGCTGGCCGGAGCCTGCGTGCTGGTACTCATTGCATACTTCCTCGCCCAGGGCGCTCCGGCATTCGGGCGCGATGGCCTGGACTCCGCGTCCACGCTCAAACTTACTGACACTGTCCTTAACCTTACCTATATCGTCGGCGCTGCTGCAATCGTTGCAATCATCGTCGGTGAGATCCGTATGGCTATCGTAAACAAGAAATAACTATGGGCAAGAAAAAAACTCCAGCAATCAATTCGAGCTCTACTGCCGACATAGCATTCCTGCTCCTGTGCTACTTCCTGATGACTACCACCATGGGATCACAGACTGGTCTGTCTCGTCGTCTTCCGCCTATGCCTGACAAGAATCAGAAGGTGGAGGATCAGAAGGTCAACCGCCGCAACATCATCGTGGTCAAGATCAACTCTGCAGATAGAATTCTTGCCGGTAGTGAACCCATAGATGTCAGCCAGCTTAAAGACAAGATCAAGGAATTCCTTACCAACCCTGCCGACGACCCGAACCTTCCCGAAAAGGAAGTCAAGGCTATCGAAGGATATGGCAACTACCCTGTTTCCAAGGGCGTGATATCCCTGCAGAACGACCGCGGTACCAGCTACGCTGCGTACATCGCCGTACAGAACGAACTCGTGAAGGCCGTCAACGAACTCCGCGACGACTTCTCGATGCGCGCATACGGCCGCAAGTTCACCTCGCTTGACGAGGACAGGCAGAATATCGTGAAGAAAGCCATTCCGCAGAACATTTCCGAGGCAGAGCCTAAGGATGTCGGCGCTAAAAGATAAAAGGAGAATACTATTATGTCAAAATTTGGTGGAAGCAACGACAAGAAGCAGGTGCCGGCAATGACCAGCAGCTCTCTGTCCGATATCGTCTTCATGCTCCTTTTCTTCTTTATGGTGACCACGCAGATGCGCGAGACCGAGAACAAGGTTCAGGTCAAGATTCCTGAAGCATCCGAGATCGTCAAGCTCGAGAGGAAAGACCTCAACTCATACATCAACATCGGTTCCCCTATCAGGTCCCTCCAGGCCCAGTTCGGTACCGACGCACGTATCCAGTTGAACGATTCCTTCAAGACCGTAGACGACATCCGTGACTTCATCGCTGCAGAGCGTGATGCACACACCGAGGCCGACCGCCAGCTCATGACGGTAAGCATCAGGGCAGACCAGGACGTCAGAATGGGTATCATTACCGATGTTAAGCAGGAACTCAGAAGGTGTTCCGCGCTTAAGATCATGTACTCAGCAAGAAAACCGGCTGAATAGCGATTCAGCTGTCACGCATACGAGCAGCCCCCTTCATTGAGGGCTGCTTTTTCAAATAACGCAAACAAAAAATGAAGGAGATACTTCGTACGAAGATCAAGGACCTGCTGGAAATGGAAGCAGGCCGGGAAGTCCTCGCCAAAGGTTGGGTGAGGACGAAAAGAGGCAACAAGGAGATAGCGTTCATCGCGCTCAACGACGGCTCTACGATCAAGAACCTGCAGATAGTCGTCGACAAGAATGAGGAAACTTCCGCGCTCCTCGCAAAGATCAGCACAGGCGCCTGCATAGGTGTCCGCGGACAGCTCGTGGAATCCGTCGGAGGCGGCCAGGCCGTGGAGGTCAAGGCCGAGGAGATCGAGATCTACGGCGAGTGCGACCCGGTGCGCTACCCTCTCCAGAAGAAGGACACCAGTTTCGAATACCTCCGCAGCGTGGCGCATATGCGTCCGCGCACCAATACCTTCGGTGCGGTGCTGAGGCTTCGCAGCCAGATGGCCTTCGCCATCCACGAGTATTTCCACAGCAAGGGGTTCGTCTACCTCAACACCCCGCTCATCACCGCTTCCGACGCGGAGGGAGCCGGCCAGATGTTCCAGGTGACCACCCTCGACCTCAACAACGTTCCCAAGAACAAGAAGGGCGAGCCGGACTACAGCAAGGACTTCTTCGGCAAGATGACCAGCCTCACCGTGAGCGGACAGCTCGAAGGCGAGCTCGGCGCCACCGCACTCGGGGAAATCTACACCTTCGGACCCACCTTCCGTGCGGAGAATTCCAACACCCCGCGTCACCTCGCGGAATTCTGGATGGTAGAGCCGGAAATGGCGTTCTATGACATCAACGCCAACATGGACCTCGCCGAGGACTTCATCAAGCATCTCGTGAAGTACGCCCTCGACAACTGCTTCGACGACATCAAGTTCCTCAACGACCGCTACGATCCCGAACTCATCGAACGCCTCCAGGGCGTCATCGGTACCGAATTCGTACGGCTCGAGTACACCGAGGGCATCAAGATACTCGAGGAAGCCGCGAAGAACGGCGTGCAGTTCGAGTATCCGGTCTACTGGGGCGTCGACCTCCAGAGCGAGCACGAGCGCTACCTCGTGGAGAAGCACTTCAAGAAGCCCGTCATCCTCACCGGTTATCCAAAGGACATCAAGGCCTTCTACATGAAGCAGAACGAAGACGGCAAGACCGTGCGTGCGATGGACGTGCTCTTCCCCAAGATCGGCGAGATCATCGGCGGTTCCGAGCGCGAAGCCGACCTCGGCAAGCTCGAGACCAGGATTGACGAGCTCCACATGAGCCGCAGGAACCTCGAGTGGTACATAGACACACGCCGGTTCGGCAGCTGCCCCCACAGCGGCTTCGGCCTCGGTTTCGAACGCCTGCTGCTCTTCGTCACCGGCATGGCGAACATACGCGACGTCATCCCGTTCCCCCGCACCCCCAAGAACGCTGAATATTAACGGATTATGTTGGTAATCGGTATCGCCGGAGGATCCGGCTCAGGAAAGACTACTGTCGTAAGTGCAATCAAGGAAAGGCTGCACGACGAGAAGGTCGTCGTCATCCCCCAGGACTCTTACTACAAGGATACGGGCGACCTCACGGACGAGGAGAAGCGCCATCACAACTTCGACCATCCGGACGCCATCGACTGGGAGCTCCTGTGCAAGCAGCTCGCCGAACTCAAGTCCGGAAAGACCATCCACCAGCCGGTCTACTCCTACATCTCCTGCACCCGGTCCAAAACCGAGACCGTGACCGTGGAACCGGCGGACGTCATCATCATCGAGGGCATCCTCATCTTCACCTGCAAGGAACTGCGCGAGCAGATGGACATAAAGATCTTCGTGGATGCCGACGATGACGACAGGCTGATGCGCGTGATGGCAAGGGACATCTCCGAGCGCGGGAAGGACGTGCACTGGGTCATCGAGCGCTATTCCAACACCGTGAAGCCGATGTTCCTCCAGTTCATCGAGCCCAGCAAGCGCTACGCCGACATAATCATCCCGCAGGGAGGCCACAACAAGGTGGCGGTAGACATCATCACCGCGACCGTCGAGAAATCCCTCAGGGAAAAGAAGACACTCTAAGTGAAGCGGCTTCCGAAAGAAGACAGGGCAGGACTGTATCTCACCGTCATCGCACACCTGACAGTGATTATAGTCCTGCTTGCCGTCAATCTCCACAAGCAGATCAGGAGCGAGAATTCCTTCGTGCTGGATTTCACCAAGCAGGAGGAACTCGAGAAGCTCCAGGAGCAGGTCGAGCAGTTGCAGAAGGAGAAGGAATTCCAGGAAGCCATAAGCCGCAAACTGCAGGAGGAACTCGCCGGGAGCGCACCCGTTTACCGCAACATAGCCGTGGACCGCGCCGCCCTGAAGGACGACCGCGGCACGGATGCGGAACAGTTGTACAAGGACGCCGAGAGGCTCCAGAAGGAACTGAACGCGGGGTACGACCTCCCGGACGAGGACCATGCAGACCCCACCCCCTACAAGAAGGACGACAAGGACAAAGGCGAGCCTGCGGCATATTCGGGCCCGTCGGTCGTCTCATATTATCTGGAAGGAAGGAAAGCCAGCCACCTTTCCATACCGGCATACCGCTGCCTCGGCGCGGGCCAGGTGACGGTGCTCATTCAGGTGGATCCTTCCGGGAAGGTAGTCAACGCCAAGATAGACGACAGCGTCTCATCCACTGACGGCTGCCTGCGCGCATTCGCCATCAGAGCCGCCAGGCTGTCGAAGTTCTCCGCGTCCACATCGGCTCCGGCGAAGCAGACGGGGAACATCGTCTACGAATTCATCGCACAATAAAGCTTACGATATAGTAAGCCATCACGCCTGAGGAGATAAGCTTCAGGCCGGTCCCGCACATGAAGCCCAGGAACGCTCCGATTCCGGCTTTGAACGCAGCCCACACGCCTTTGTTGGTGACCATCAGCTCTCCGAGGAAAGCCCCAAGGAGTGCGCCCGTTATCATACCTATGGGCGTGAAGAAAATGCCGGCAAACAGGCCTATGAGGGCTCCGGTAGACGCTGCCTTGTGCCCGCCGGTCCAACGGGTGGTCCACATCGGCACTACGTAATCCAGCACGGTGACGACTATGGTGATGGCAAGCCAGACCAGCAGGAAGGTCAGGCTCATCCCGCTTTCCTTCGCGAGGAAGACGAACAGGAGGCCGAGCCAGCTGATGGGCGGACCGGGGATGCCGGGGACGATGCTTCCGATGATGCCGATGATGGCGGCGATTACTGCGAGGATGTAAAGGACGGTCATCTTGTCAGGATTTACGCAAATATATGATTTTTTTATCTCGTTTTTATTAACTTAGAGTCTTGGCGGACATCTATATATATTAGAGCAAATTCCATACCCCATGGCACCAAGATTCCTGCGCCTCTGCGTCGTCACCGTCCTGATTCTCTTCGGCACGGCCCTCTTTGCACAACCGGGAGGAATGCGTATGGGAGGATACCAGATGAACAACGTCGCCTGGATTGTCGGAAACGTGGTCCTCTCCCCCGATGAGGAAGGCGGGGAGGAGATTCCTGGTGCCGGCGTTACGGTAATGGTGATAACGCTCAAGGAGCAGAAGGACAAAACGCTCAAGGCCACCGACACGCTCTATACGACGGTCTCCAACGAAGGCCGTTTCTTCTTCAGGATAGTGCCCGTGGGAAAGGCCTACGTGCGATTCAGCATGATAGGATATGAAGAGGAATCCAACCTTGTGTCCATCACCCCCGGCGAGAACAAGTTCCTCGCGAACCTGAAACCGGTGAAATACACGATAGACGGTGCAGTGATCAGGGAAAGAGTCTCCCCCATCTCCGTCAAGGGCGACACTATCTTTTTCAACGCCGCGGCAGTGAAGACGCTGAAGGGCGAAATGGCCATCGACATACTCGAGCAGATGCCGGGCGTGGAGGTTACGGAAGCCAGCGTATCGGTATTGGGAGAAACTGTGACCAACGTCTATGTGGACGGTGCTCTGCTCTTCGGACAGGCCCCGATGAAAGCCCTGGAGAACATCCCGGCGGAGGAGGTCACGACCATAAAGTCCTACCAGGAGTACGCCAACAAGGATCCTTTCCACAAGATCAGCAAGAACGAAGACAAACAGCGGGTGCTGGACATCCAGACCAAGAGCAAGCCCAAGCTCGTGACGGCGGGAGACTTCCTTGCCGGAGGCGGCTTCGACACGGACAGCACCTATCACAAGCCGCGCTACACCTTCGGCGGATTCGCATTTTTATCCTCGGAATCGCTGCAGGCGGGCCTCAACTTCAACATCAACAACATCAACGACGCGTCCGTGCGCATGAGAGGTGCTTCGTTCCGCAGCGCAAGGGGCGGCGGCTCGGCAGACCTGAGGATGGCTTCCGTAGGCCTGAACGTCACCAAGAAATGGATGAGCCCTACCACGAGGAATTTCGTACTCGGAACCATCAGCGCAGCCTACTCATTCTCGGACCAGTACAACGTCAGCGAGTCCATTTCCGAAAGGATTTACTTCCCGACATCCGCATACAGCTACAGGAAGGCGGAATCATCTTCCTACTCCAAGAACGGGTCCAGCACCCATTCGCTGCATTTAGGCGGGAGCAAAGCCCTGAAGGACGGAATGATTTCCGCCGGTCTGCACTACTCCTTCGGAGACAGGGAATCCTCATCCAGGAGCAGGAACTACAACTTCCAGGACGCCCTCCCACGCCAGGGAACATCCAATTCCACAGTGAGCGACAGCAGAAATCAGCAGGTCAGTGCCGAACTGTCCGCAAACAAAGGCTTCAATGACAAATTGCGGCTCGGCGGAGGAGTGGGCTATTCATACGGCTCCAGTGGCGGGACCTCCACCAAGATAGACACAACCACTTCCACCATCACCAACACGGTGCTGGACATCACCAGTGACGGCGATTCCAGGTTATTCAACGCACACGCCAGCATCGGATACGAATTGTCCGAGCGCAGCAGCATCGGGATAAGATACAACTACAGTAATTCTTTCAACCAGTCGCTGCAGTGGGCCTACGACGTCACCGATCCCGCCCAGGCGGCGTTGGATTCCATCAACACCCAGTTCAGGACCAACGACAACAACACCCACACCGTGACAAGCGAATTCAGGACTGCCCTGGCCGACGACAATGTCACCATGAGCGTACAACTGGCGATGAACTCGGTGGGCATCAACAGGTCGGACGATTTCCCGGAAAGCGACAGCTGGGCCCGGCGCTTCAACAGCCTGCGTCCCAGCCTCAGGCTCGCGAACAAATCACAGTTGAACCACTGGAATTTCTCTTACTCCGGCTCGAGCGTAACTCCATCGGTGGAGCAGGTGCGCCCGAAGCTAAACAACAGCAACCTGTACAGGGTCTCTGCAGGCAACCCGGACCTGAAGCAGAGCTACAACAACAAGATTTCCGCCTCATACAGCACCATCCTCGGACGGGAAGCCCGCGAAACCATCAGGGAAATGGAGGAGGATGAAGGCAGCAGGATCAGGGAGAACCAGATACGCTCGGACTTCACCACTTTCAGCGTGAACGTCGGATTCAGCACTACCAACGACGTGATAGCCGGCCGGAGCATTTATTTCACTGAAGAGACTTACCTCCCGGAATACAATTACACGATGCCTGCCCAGTCCACCTTCCAGTCCTATGCGAATGCGGGCAACAGCTACAGCGCAAACGCTTCGGTACGCTTTGGCACGCCGGTCAAATTCATTGGGAGCATCGTGAGCTCCGGCCTCTCGATGAACTGGGACAGCAGCCCGTCATATGTGGACGGCAACCTGATCACAACCAGGAACACCCGCCCGACATTCTCGCTGGGAATAAGGAGCAATTTCTCCAGGACCATACGATTCAACATCTCCGGCAACGGCTCCTACGTCCACTCCGCCAACACCGCCGGCAAACGCACCGACTACTTCACCGAAGCCCTCAGCGCCGGGGTCGAGCTGAACAACATCTTGAAATTGATGTACTTCTCCGGCAATTACACCAAGACTTTCATGCAGGGGATCAATTACGCGAACGCGAGGGACAACATTCTCGACCTTCGCGGAGGCGTACGCTTCGGACCGCGCAACAATTTCGACATCTCGGTTATGGTGCACGACCTCTTCAACAAGACATCGGGCTTCAGCACCTCCACGCACGCGGACTACGTAGCCAACTCCTGGAATCACAGTTTCGGACGTTATGTGATGCTGACCCTCGCCTACAGGTTCAACCGCCTCGGCAACAAAGGCGGCGGCCAGGGTGGTCCCGGAGGCGGAAAGAAGGGCGGTGGCCAGGGTGGTCCCGGAGGCGGTCCGCGCGGCGGCGGCCAGGGAAGGCCCTAGCCCGGACTAGAGGGACATCGCCTTCTTGAAGGTCTCGTCTGTCTGCAGGAAAATATGATAGTAAGCCTTGTCGCCCAGCTTTGAATAGCGGCCTACGAGGCCCTTCACCTGCGTCATCATATAGACTTTCTCGCCGGCCCAGAGCTTGGGGTCGGGCACGAGACCGTCCCTGGACTTCGCGAATTCGAGGAATGCGCTTTCCAGCCCGGCCCTGTCCAGATATCCCAGCAGGCGCTGGTAGTCGTCGATGGCAGAGAGTTCCTTCTTGTGGTTGTCGAAATACCAGGACGCGAAACGCATCGCAGTAGCCTTCTTGTTGCAGTTCACATAGAACCGGGAGGCCTTGGTGGTGTCCATTGGCACGAAGACGTCGGGGATGATACCGCCACCGCCATAGACCACGCGGCCGCCGACGGTATGGTATTCGACGGACTTGTCCACCTTCATGGAATCGGCATCGGTCATCTCGCCGGTGGCGTAGCGCTCATACACCTCATAATTATAGCCGGAGTCGTACGGCTTCTGGATGCAGCGGCCGGAAGGGGTGTAGAACCTCGCCACGGTCAGGCGCACCGCGGAACCGTCGCTGAAATAGAGCGGCTCCTGGACGAGTCCCTTGCCGAACGAACGGCGGCCTACGAGGATGCCGCGATCGTTGTCCTGCATCGCGCCGGCGAATATCTCGCTGGAGGAGGCGGAGCCGTCATCTATGAGCACCACGAGCCTGGTGTCCTTCAGGTAGCCCTTTCCGTCGGCCTTGTACTCCTCGCGCTCACGGTGCAGGCCTTCCATATAGACTATGCACGCACCCTTCGGCAGGAAGAGGTCGGAGAGCATCAGCGACTGGTCGAAGAAACCGCCGCTGTTGTCGCGCAGGTCCACGATTATGCGTTCCATTCCCTTGTGGAGAAGGTCCATCGTGGCGGCGGAGAACTCCTTGTAGGTGGTGCGGGAGAATTTGCTCAGGCGCACGTATCCGGTGGTGTCGTCCACCATGAAATACGCATCGATGGAATGGGTCGGGATCTTGCCGCGGGTGATCTCGAAGGGAATCACGGCGCCGTCGCGGCCAACGGTGATGAGCACCTTGGTGCCGGCGGGGCCCTTCATCCTGCGAACCATGCTGTCCTGGGGGAACTTGACCCCCGCAATGACCTTGTCGTCGACCTTGAGGATGCGGTCGCCCGGCTGGAGGCCTATCTTCTCAGACGGGCCGCCGGGGATGACCTCGAGCACTATCGCGGTGTCGTTGGGCACGTTGAACTGGATGCCGATGCCGTCGAAATTGCCGGCAAGGTCCTCCTCCGATTCCTTGAGGGTCTCGGGCTTGAGATAGATGGAATGCGGGTCCAGCTTCGCGAGCGCAGCCTCCACGGCGGCGTCCGTGACCTTGGCGTGGTCTATGGAATCCACGTAATTCTTGTCCACCTCCTGGAGGATGACGTTGAGCTTGGACCAGTCGGCGGGGTTCACCGGAACGGCTGCCCTGCCGGGGGCCTTATGGAAGAGAGAAACCGCGAGGGCACCCACAAGGATGCCCCCGATCGCGGCGAGTATAGTGCTTCTTTTCATTGCAGGTCTGCTTTTTCCACTTCTATGCCGGCGCGGCGGAGCAGGTCCACTCCGTCGGTGAGGCGGTATTCATCGCTGTAGACCACGCGCTTGATGCCCGACTGGATGATCAGCTTGGCGCATTCGATGCACGGGGACGCGGTGATGTAGAGCGTGGCGCCCTCGGAGCTGTTGCCGGACTTGGCGACCTTGGTGATGGCGTTCGCCTCCGCGTGGAGTACGTACGGCTTGGTGACGCCGCTTTCGTCCTCGCAGACGTTCTCGAAGCCGGACGGCGTACCGTTGTAGCCATCGGAGATGATCATCCTGTCCTTGACTATCAGCGCACCGACCTGGCGGCGCTTGCAGTAGGAATTCTGGGCCCAGATGGCTGCCATCCGGAGGTATTTGTCGTCGAACTTGTTCATCCTCTCTGATAAAGATAACGTTTAATGCTGCGCTTCGGAGTCCTTTCGAAATCCTCGGGCATGAATTCTATCTTGCGGATGGCCGCATAGTTGGGGAGATGCTTGTTGATCTCGGGCAGGCCGTCGGAGATACGCTTCTCCAACTGCGCCCTGCTCATCCCGTCCAGCTCGGCCTGGTGGTAGTCCGGATAGATGAGTGCGGTGAGGCCGCCTTCATCCTCCACCACGAGCGAATCCACCACATAGGTGACGTTGTTGATGACGGCCTCGAGCTCCTCCGGATAGATGTTCTGCCCGTTGGAACCGAGGATCATGCACTTGGAACGGCCGCGCAGGTAGAGGAAGCCGTCCTTGTCCACCACGCCCATGTCGCCGGTCTTGAACCAGCCGTCCTCGGTGAAGCTGGCCTTGGTGGCCTCTTCGTTCTTGTAGTAGCCAAGGAAGACGTTGTCGCCCTTCACCTGAACCTCGCCGGGGATGTTGATGGGGTCTTCGGAGTCGATCCTGAGGTCGCAGCCCCTGATGGGCTGGCCGCAGGAAAGCTGACGCGTCTTCCACCACTTGGCGTAGCAGATGAGCGGAGCGCATTCGGTCATTCCGTAGCCTACGGTGAAGGGGAAATGGATCTTGGCCATGAAGTCCTCGACCTCGGGGTTGAACGCCGCGCCGCCGAGGATGACCTCCTCGAAGCGGCCGCCGAACGCCTCTATCATGCTGTTGCGTATCTTCTTCAGGATGAACTGATCCACGATGGGGATGCGCATGAAAGCCTTGTGGCGGTCCACCACCGGCTTGATCTGGGACTTGTATACTTTCTCGATGATGAGCGGCACCGCGATGATGATGTCCGGCTTGATCTCGGAAAAGGCCTTCATGATGACCTTAGGGCTCGGGGTCCTGGTGAGGAAGTGGACGTGCGCGCCGATTGTCATCTCGAAGAGGAACTCGAACATCAGTCCGTACATGTGGGCGGACGGGAGCATCGCGACCACCTCCGATTCGCAGTTCATCTGGGGCTCTGCGTCCAGGCCCGCGCACTGGATATTGGCCCAGAGCGCCCTGTACGGCACCATTACGCCCTTCGAGAAACCGGAAGTACCGGAAGTGTAGTTGATCAGGGCGAGTTCGTCCGCACTGTCCTCATAGTAATTCAGGCAGTTCGGCGCGAAGCCCTTGGGGAACTTCTTCCTGAAGTCGTCGGCAAGGCTCTTGCGGGTTTCGTCCAGATAGTCGTTGCGGCTGAAGATGGTCTTCAGGTTGTTCATCTGCACGAACACCTGCACGCCGGGCATCTCGGCCTCGGAAAGGCCTTCCCAGATGACTTCGTCCACAAAGAACACCTTCGCTTCGGAATGGTTCACGAGATAATGTATGTTTTCTGCCTTGAATTCGTGAAGGATGGGCACGGGAACGGCCCCATAGGTCGTGGAAGCGAGGAAACAGACGCCCCAGTTGGCCTGGTTGCGCGAGCAGAGGGCGACCTTGTCACCCTTCTTGAGTCCGCAGCGCTCGAAGCAGATGTGGAGATACTCTATTCTCTCGGCCACCTCCTTGTACCTGAGCGTCGATCCCTGGTAATTTGAAAGCGCTTCGCGTTCCCAGTTGGCCTTGAAGCTCCTTTCGATGAGTTTGTTGACGGATTGGAATCCCATTTATCAATTCTTGTTAAGGTTCATGAACATACCCCTGCCGCAGCAGGAGAAAATCATTCCGGGGCCGTAGACCACGAACTTGAGGTCCTTGGACGGCCAGCGCGACTCGGAGAGGAAGGCGGATGCCTGCAGGAACGCCTCCACGTCCGGCTCGCTTCCACTCACTATCCATTTCCCGGCCACCCCGGCATATCTGTCATTATCCAGGGCGAAGGCGGCGCCGTAGAGGACAGCCGGGAATCCCTGATATGGATTGACATCCGTTCCGGCGGCCTTGGGGGCCTTGTCCGGACGGACGAGCACTACCTTGCGGTTGTTCCAATTGACCACGGCCACCTCCTTGACTTTCAATTCCTTCTCCCACGTAAGGGGGCTCTTGCCGGACTGGTTCTTCAGCTCGGCGAGACCGGCCCTGTAGGCATCGAGCCTGACGCAGGCGTCGAGATAGTCCTCATAGCTGCCGCGGAAATCCTTGCCCACCACCAGGTCGATCACGAACTCGGTGTCCGCAGGCAGGACGGGCAGCAAGCGGGATTCGCCCGTGCCCACATCCTCGAGGAAGCGCGTATATTGGGAATAGGTATCGCTGAAAACCGGGGTCACGAGCAGCCTCTCAGGCCCGTCGGCAGCATTCACGACCATCCAGTCGGCGGCCTTCTGGAGGAAGAGCGACATCTGCCTGCGGGGAAGATAACGTGACAGGTAATCCCGCGGAAGGGTACGGTCCAGGCCGGCATTGCGGAAGTAGATATGGTCCGTGCGGCCACCCGTAACCGCAAGAGCCTCGGCGAACCGGGGCGCATCGATGATGGACGCACCGCTCTCCAGATGCCTCTCCACGGAAGGGATGAGCACCTCGGAAGTGGACAGGAGCACGATGGAATGGCGGCCGCCTTCCACTCCACCGGCCAGGAACCTGCTGAAGACCCCGCAGGTGTCCGCCTGCCCGAGCAGCGAACGCACCGCCGACGAAGTGTCGGCACCCGCCCGGCCGGCCTCGATTGCGAGCAGGGGAACAAGCTTGCCCATATAGACATAGGAAAGCATCATCCTGGAACTGCGGAAGTCCCTGAGGTTCAGGCGGGAGATTGCGGAGGTGGAGTCGAGCTGCATGCGCATGCCCTTGTCGACGCGGCTGAAATCCAACACCGCGAGGGCATCGGAGGGGACGGTCTGCATCAATTCGGGCAATTGCCTGGCCTCCTGGACGGTGCCGGAGGGGCGATTTCCGCAAGAGCAGAGCATTGTGGCGATCATTGCGAAGGCCAAGGTCAGGTTCAGTCGCATATTTGACAAATAT